>Ga0101944_10000507_pt1 | contig 112140 bp, 78 predicted proteins | sample DewCreD2012metaG_FD_75245 | JGI IMG/M metagenome (GOLD analysis project Ga0101944, IMG submission 75245) | Hot spring sediment bacterial and archeal communities from British Columbia, Canada, to study Microbial Dark Matter (Phase II) - Dewar... ... | reverse complement strand
TGCGGGGAGCGTGTGTCTCCCTGCGTCGGCCATTTGGGCTGTTGGTGCGCGCATAGCCAACGAGGAGATGCCATGATCGCCAACACCAACCGCATCGTTCGCCAAAGCCATCTTCGCCGCAGCGCCCGCTGGGCGGTCCTTGCCGCCGTAGCCGCTTTAGGAACAAGCACTTACGGCGGGAAGGTGTACTGGGATGGCAGCGCGGACACTTCCTGGGCAACCGTGGCCAACTGGTCCACGGACATCGGCGGCGGGGCCGATCCCGCGTCGATTCCCGGCTCGGGCGACGATGTCATCTTCAACGCCAACGCCGTAACAACCCAGATTGGCGTGCTGGGCGCTAATCAGTCGGCCAACAGCCTGACATTCGCGGCCAACTCCACCACGGCCATCACCATCGCCGCCGGCAACACGCTGAACCTCTACAGCGGCAACATCACCAGCCAGGCCGGCGCGGGCGCCCACAACATCAACGCCCCCCTTATCCTGGGCGATCCGGGCGTGGGCAGCGGCACGTTCACGGCCACGTTCTCCAATGCCAGCATCAACACGCTGAGCCTCGGCGGCTCGATCACCAAGGCCAACACCGGCACGACCTGGAACCTGCTGGTGGACGGCGGGGGACGGGTGGCGTTCACGGGCGGCACCGCCCAGACCACGCCCTTCGCGGCCACGACAGTGCAAAACGGCTCGCGGCTTCGCGTTTCCGGCGCGCTCACGGGCACCTACTCGTTTGGCGCGGCCGGCTCCACGATCACGCTGGACAACGGAACCTTTGAGATCGGCAACACCGCCAGCACCAACCCGCTGATCGTCGCCAACGCCTGGAACATCGGCAGCGGCGGCGGGCGCATCGAGACCTTCCGACCCGCCAACCCCAACGAGAGCTGGAACTTCTCCGGCGCCACCACCCTCGGCGGCGACCTGTACCTGAAGGTCGGCTATGGCGGATCTGGCAACAGCACCTGGAGCGGCGCTGTCACCGTCAGCGGCGGCGACCGCACGCTCACCATCGACACCGCTGCCAATGCCGCCCTCGCGACATTCAGCGGGGCCATCGGGCGGGATACTGCCGGCCGGAAGCTCACCATCAAGCACGGCGTGAGCAACAGCACGTCCACCGCGGCCGTCCTGAGCTTCACCGGCGACAACACCGTCGATCACATCGTGGTCGAGACCAGCGGCCTGACACGCACCAGCGCGATTCGCTTCAGCAACGTCGCCTCGCTGCCGGAAACATCGCTGAAGATCGCGTCGGGGGCCTTTGCGGGCATTGGTTTTTCCAACGCGACCGACTTTGCCACGGCGCTGGGGCGGATCACGGCCGACTCCACCGGCGTGCTGGGCGTGGACATCGGCATGTCCAACAACATCGACCTGAGCGCCGGAACGGGGATCAACCGCGACCTGCGCATCGGCTCCAGCGGCACCGCCACCTACACCGGCACCCTCACGCCATTTGACAATGTCACCTACAAGCTCGGCGGCGGCGGCGGAACGCTCACCTTCAGCAACGCCAACGCCTTCACCGGCAACCGCAACCTGGATGTGGCCACCCAGGGCAACCTGCCGGGCGGAACCATCGCCCTCACCAACAGCAACGATTTTGTCGGCAACATCAGCATCGGCGCAGGCGCGACGCTTCAGGTCAGCTCCGACGCGAGTCTGGGCAACGCGGCCAACCCCATCGCCCTCAGCGGCACGCTGGCCGCCGGCGGCGCCGTCACCACCAGCAGGGCGATCACCGGCACCAACGGCGCCACCTTGTCCGGCGGCGCGGCCGGAAGCTCGTTGACCATCAACGGCACGTTGGCGCTGGGCGACACCACGCTGGCCAGCGGAGGCGGCGTGCTGACCATCAACACCAACCTGAGCGACGCGAACGCCGGGGCACTGAGCATCAGCGGAAGCGGCGCCAATGTGCGGCTGGGCGGCAGCAACAGCGGCTACACGCAGAACATCGTCCTGGGCGGCAACACGATCACGCTGATGTCGGCGGCATCGATGATCGGCGGGAACATCAACGGATCGACCAGCTCCGCTGACCGCATCTACCTCAACGGCGGCGGCTCGCCGGGGATCTACACCTTTGGCGTGGGCAGCGGCGCCGGGGAAATCTCCACGCCCAGCCCAAGCACTCCGAGCAGCGGCGGCCAGGGCATCGCGGCCTTCGGCGGCGATGTTACCTGGGACCCGGGCAACGGCGGCAACTACACGCTGGGCGCCGGCGCCACACTCAAGGATCGCATCAATCTGGGCTATCGCGTCGGCAGCGACTACTCGCGCATCTTCTTCGGCAACAACACGGGCAACCTGGTCCTCAACGGCAACTTCGTCCTGCGCTCCCGTGACGGGGCGGCCAGCACCAACCAGATGGTGATGAACTTCGCCTTGTCGGATGATGGCACCGCCCGCGATTTCACGCTGACCGGAACCCACCTTGTGCTCACCCGCCCCTTCGCCGGGACGGCCAACAGCCGGATACTGGTCGGCGGCGGCACAAATGCGGCCGATTCCTCGCTGGCCATCAGCAACCCCACCCAGTTGCCCATCGGCAACCTGCAACTTATCAGCGGCGTTCTGATCCTGGACGGCGTGTCGTGGGCTGCTTTCAACGCCGTTCGCCCCTTCGGCACGGGCGCCGGGCAGGTGCAACTGCCCAACACCACCATCCAGCAGGGCTTCGCCGCCCGCACCAGCCCCCTGATTATTGATTCGACCGGCACTGATGCGACAACCTTCGACCGCAGCTTCACGCTGGGGTCCATCGCCCGCGACTCGGCCGGCGCCTTTTACGCCAACCAGCCCGTAACCATCGCCGTGGATACGACGATGACCGCCAGCCGCACCATCACCACCCAGGCCGACGGCCTGACCCACGTGTTCAGCGGACAGATGACCATCAACGCCGGCACCGTCACCAAGGCCGGCGGCGGGGCGCTGTCGATCACCGGCAAGGTGACCGGCGCGGGCGCCCTGGCCTCGTCGGCCGGAACCATCGAGCTGACCAACGCCGCCAACGACTTCACCGGCGGAACGACGATCAGCGGCGGAACCTTCAACGTGAACACGGCCGGCGCGCTGTCCAACGGCGGGCTGACGGTCAGCGGCGGCACGGTGAACTACAACACCGCGGGCATGACCGGCGGAACCTTCACGCTCACCGGCGGCACGTTCAACTACAACTCCGCCTCGCTGGGCGCGTCGGCCATCGCCCTCAACGGCGGGACGATCGTTCCCCAGACCGAGGCCCGCACCATCACCAGCCCCGGCACCATCGGCGGCAACGTGACCATCGGGGCCCTGGGCAGCACCGCGCTGGATTTCCAGGGCGACCTGGCCGTCAGCGGCAGCCGCACGCTCACCATCAGCACCTCGCCGGTCACGATCAGCGGGCAACTGACGCTCAACAGCGGCGCGACGCTGACCAAGAACGGCAGCCCCAACCTGCTGATCAGCGGCAAGGTCACCGGCGCCGGCGCCCTGGCCAGCAACGCCGGCACACTGGAACTTACCAACGCCGCCAACGACTTTACCGGCGGAACGACCCTCAGCGGCACAACTCTGAACGTGAACGTGGCCGGCGTGTTGAGCAGCGGCGGACTGACCATCGGCAATAGCACGGTCAACATGAACGCCGTGGGCATGACCGGCGGCACGCTGACACTCAACGCCGGCGCAACGCTCAACCTCAACAGCGCCGGCGCCGGCAACACCGCCACCGACATCAACGGCGGCACGATCGTCGCCGTGGGTGCGCCCAGGACCCTGGGCGGAGGCGGCACGATCGGGGGAGGCTTCACCCTCAACGGCGGCACCGTCGGGCTGACGCTTTCCGGCAACTTCGATCTCACGGGCACGCCGACGATCACGGTCCCCGCCAACGGCGTGGGGCTGGGGGCGGGCACGCCCGTGCTCAACAAGATCTCCGGCAACCTGTCGGGCGCCGGGGCGCTGCTGGTCGCCTGCACAGGCAGCAACATCCTCAACCCCGGGACGCTGGTGCTGGCCGGGGCCAACTCCTGGACGGGCGGGGTCAGTCCCTCCATCAACACCGGGACGTTCTTCAACTCCGGCCCGGGCGGCATGAACACCGGCCTGGCGTTTGTGCAGTTCGACGGCGACGGCTCGCTGCCCACCGGCAACGGCGGCAACCCGGCCTTCCTGGGCGCGATTGCCCGGAACAACAGCAGCCCCTATGGCTATCTGCTGACCGGCGACGCAACGGGCAAGACCTATGACCTGCCTGCGGGAATGCGCTTCCTGATCGGGGGCATGAGCAGCGTTGGCTTGGTGGGCACGCTCGGCGTCGATGGCGGCAAGGCGACGCTCCAGGCCTCCACGGTGCTCATCCACTACGGCGACAGCGCCACTGCCGCTCATGCCATAAACATTCTCGCCCGCGAGGGCTCGCAACTGACCCTGGGCAGCGCCGGCAACCCCGTGACGTTCGTGGCCAGCACCGGCCAGAGCGGCTCGGCCAGCAGCACGCCCACGACGGTGACCGATGCCACCGGCGGCCGTACGCTGGACAAGCGCGGCCCCGGCGAGGTGGTCCTGTCCAACATCCAGTACAAGAAGGTGGACGGGACCACGGACTCTGCGGCGCCCTTCGCCTGGCGGCTGTTCGAGGGCACGCTGACGCAGACGGCCGCGGGACAGCTGCGCAACAGTGTCGGCTCCTACGACTTTGACGACTGGTTCAACAACGGCACCACAACCGCCAAGACGCTGAACATCACGGCCGATGAGTTGTTCACCACCAACCTGGCCGGGCAGTTCCAGAACAACACGGAGCTGCGCATCGCCAGCGGTGTGACCTTCACCACCATCCAGACCGCCGAGGAGCTGTCGCCCGTGGCCAATGACAGCATTCTCCGCAAGACGGGAACCGGCACGTGGGTGTATGTCGGCCCGGCCGACGTCAACGACGACGGCAACGACGGCTACTTGCGGATCGAGCAGGGCATCGTGGACGCCACCGGCAACATGGGCGACACGCGAATCCGCCTGGCCGGCGGAACTTACCTCAGCGGCGCCAGCTCGTCGTTTGCCGGCGATACCGGCGCCAACTCGACCAATGAGAACGTCTTTGAGATCACCACCGCCGGCGGAAAGCTGGGAATCTCGACGGCTGTCATCTCCGGCGATGTGCACCGCGGCACGACGATCACCTGGGACCAGAGCAGCACCAATGCGGTGACCATGGCCTCGCGGGATGATGCCAACCTGGTCTTTGCCAACGCCGCCTTCCCCGACATCGCCGCGCCCACCACGCTGACCATCGCCCGCGACGGCACGGGAACGGGCGTGGTGCAGATCAACGATGCATCGGTCGATGTGGCCGGCACTCTTGTCGTCACCGGCGGGCTGAAGATGGGAGCCGCCGGCACCGGCGATATCAATGTGCTGTCCGGCGGCACGCTCAAGGGCGACGGCACGATCACCGGCGACGTGTTCGTGCAGTCCGGCGGAATCGTCGCCCCGGGCACGTCCATCGGCACGCTGACGCTGGGAGACCTGAGCCTGGACGATGGGGCGATCCTGAACTTTGAGCTGGGTACGCCGACCACCGGCGACCAGATCGTCTGCAACGCCTTCTCGCTCGGCGGCGCCAACACGCTGAACATCGCCAACGCCGGCGGCCTGGGCAACGGCACCTACACGCTGATCGACTACGCGACGCTGACGGGCACGCCGGCCTTCACCGTCAACGGGCCCGGCGGCTTTGCGTTCAGCGTCATCGACAGCGGCAGCAGCATCGACCTGCTGGTGGCCAGCATCGGCGCCACCGATTCCACCTGGCTGACCAACGTCAACGGCAACTGGTCCACGCCCGGCAACTGGTCCTCGGGCGTGCCCGGCGGCAACGGCTGGATCGCCCGCTTCACGGGCAGCGGCGTTACTTCCGTCACCGTGGACGGCTCGGCCCGCACGCTGGGGCAGCTGCACCTGGGCGGCGACGACTATACCATCAGCGGCTTCGGGCTGAACTTCAACAACACCGGCGGCGCCACGCCCGGCACGGCGTCGATCAACGTCACCAGCGGCAACCAGAACATCGTCAGCACCGTCGGCACCACGTCGGCCAGCGACCTGGCCATCGACGTGGCCGGCGGCGCGAGCCTGTCGCTCAATGCCGTCAACAACGTCGCGGGCAAGGCCATCAGCAAGACCGGTTCGGGCACGCTGAACGTGATGGGCGTGCAGACGCATGGCGTGGGCGCAACGCTGTCGGTCTCCGGCGGAACCGTGAACCTGGAGGGCGACGCCGGCATTGCCGCCACGGGCGGCAGCCCGGCCGTGGCCAACCTGTCGGTCTCGGTCACCGGCGGGCAACTGAAGCTGGGAGCCGACCAGACGCTCAAGACCCTCAGCAGCACCGTGGCCAGCGGCATCGACCTGAACGAGAAGCGCGTGTGGCTGTACACGCTGGGCGACGAGGCGGCGATCCACGCGGCCATCGGCGCCGGTCGGATCATCGACTCGACCAAGCCTTTCCACCCCAGCTCGGACATCGGCATCGCCAACCGCAACGACGCCAACGGCCAGCCGGCGCTGCTGCTGCGGCTGACGCGCCGGGGCGACGCCACCTGCGACGGGATCGTGAACTTCAACGACCTGCTGCGCTTGAGCCAGAACTACAACACCGCCGGCAAGACCTGGGACCAGGGCGATTTCAACTACGATAGCAACGTGAACTTCAACGACCTGCTGCGGTTGAGCCAGAACTACAACCAGAGCTTCGTGAGCCCCGAGGCGGCGGCCGGCACGTCCGTGCCCGAGCCGGGAGTGCTGGGCCTGCTGGCGATCGGCGCGACGGGCCTGCTGGCGAGGCGGCGGCGGTAAGTCAGCACCAGATGTCCACAGCGCAGCGGACACGGGCAGGGATGCCCGTGCCACCGGGGCTTTGGCTGTCTCCGTGCAACGCCCAACTCGCAACTCGCAACTCCTTCGTTTACACTTACATGCATGTCCGTCGGCTGGGTGTATCACCCCGACTTTCTTGAGCACAAGACCGGACCGACGCATCCGGAGCGTCCCGAGCGTCTCAAGGCGCTGGTGGGTGCGCTGGAGGCGGCGGGGCTGCTGGCGAAAATGCGGCCGATTCCCTTCGGGCCGGCACAGGTGGCGCAGATCGCGCGGGTGCACGAGCCGGCGTATATCGAGCTGGTGCGGACGGCGTGCGAAGAGGGCGTGTCGGCCGTGGGGTCGCCCGAGACGCGCATCTGCCGCGAAAGCTACCGCATCGCGCTGCTGGCGGCGGGAGGGGCGATGGCGGCGTGCGACGCGGTGATGGCCGGCACGGTGAACAGCGCCTTTTGCGCCCTGCGTCCGCCGGGACACCATGCCGAGCCGGACTACGCGATGGGCTTCTGCCTGTTCAATAACCCGGCGGTGGCGGCCGAGCACCTGGTGCATCACCATCACCTCAAGCGCGTGGCGATCGTGGACTTTGACGTGCACCACGGCAACGGCACGCAGCGGATGTTCGAGGCCCGCGACGACGTGCTGTTTGTCAGCGTTCACGAGGACCCGCAGTTCTTGTTTCCGGGCACGGGTTTTGAGAACGAGACCGGCATCGGCCCGGGCGAGGGCTACACGGTGAACGTGGCCATGCCGCGGCAGGCCGACGATGCGGCCTATCGCAGGGCATTTGCCCAGCGAGTGCTGCCGGCGGTGCGGGCGTACAAGCCGCAGTTCGTGATCCTCAGCACGGGCTTCGACGCGGTGCGCGAGGACAGCATGTCGGACATCTGCCTGGAGCCCGAGTCGTTCACGTGGATCACCCGGGATTTGATGGCGGTGGCCGACGAGTTCTGCCAGGGGCGGGTGGTGAGCATTCTCGAGGGCGGCTACGAACTGGACACGCTGGGCCGCTCGGCCGTGGCGCACGTGAAGGCGATGATGGGGGAGGTGTGAGTTGCTAGTTGCTAGTTGTGAGTTGCGAGTCGTGGGGGCTTCTACGGCTCGAGCAGGTCGATCAGGCGGTCGATCTTCGGCGACTGCAGCGGTTCCCATGTTCCCAGCGGCGATGAATCGGCGGGGGCCGTGGTGGGTGTGGGCTGGCAGGTCGCGGCCTGAGGCGCCTGGGCCGGCTCGACGGCCTCGGTTGGTTCTTCAGGCTGGGCCGGCGGCGTCGGCGACAGGCCGGTCGTGCCGTATTGCTGGCTGAGGCGCAGCAGGTCGTTGAAGTTCACGTTGCCGTCGTAGTCGAAGTCGCCGGTCGGCCAGCTCTTGCCGGTGGTACCGTAGTTCTGGCTGAGTCGCAGCAGGTCGCCAAAGTTCACGTTGCCGTCGAGCCTGGCATCGCCGTAGGCGGCGTACTTGATCAGCACGGCCGGGGTGGTGACCAGTTCCGAGCCGAAGTATCCGCCCTGCGGGCCCAGGACCTGCGTCCACTCGGCATAGCCCAGGCCGCGGGTGCGGCGGTCGGCCAGCGTGGCGCGGATGCCCGAGCCAGTCCATGTGCCGGACTTGTACGCTTCGCGGATCCACGCCTCGATCTGCGCAAACGGGCTGGCCGATGTGTAATCCACGATCATGTCGTTGTCGTAGAGGTCCACGGCGGCGTTGACGCCGATGCTCAGGCCGCCGGTGCGGAGAATCCGCGAACCGTTGGTGGTCATGGTGACGCGGGAAAAATCCGACACCGTCAGCCCGCCGAGGCGCTGTGTCGCGCCAAATGTTACGTTCGCGAAGTTGCGGGTGGTCAGCGCCAGCAGCGAGCCCGAGCCGATGTCGCCGGCAAAGGCGATCGAGCCGTCCAGCACGGTCAACGAGTCGCTGCCGCCGTTGCCCTGCACCGACACCGTAGTCATGTGGGCGCGGAGGATGGTGAACGTGGGCGGGCCGGTCGGGTCGGTGTTCTCGAAGAACTGGACCTTGGTGGCGTCGCCGCGCACGTAGAGCAGGTCGTTGCCGGCGGTGCCGATGAGGGTCGGCCCGCGCACCGTAACCACCAGCGAGTCGCTGCCCACGTTGGTTTCGCCGTCAATGATGCGGACAGTAACGGTATAGACCCCGTCGGCGGCATAGGCGTGGCTGAGGGAGAAGGTGTTGTCGGGGTTGAGCGGCAGCGGCACGAAGCCGGCGCCTTCGCCCCAGTCCACCTGGCCGGTCCAAGATGACGAGTCGCCGTCGGCAAACGAGCCAATGCCGGCGAAGGTTCCGCCGCGGCCGATGACCATGTCGGGCCCGGCATCCACGACGGGGATGGACGAGTTGCCATTCAAGAGCACTCGTCGCTCGAGGGGCTCCAGGGCATGAAGCCGCGCCTTGGCCCGGCCGCGCAGCGGTGCCGCGCGTGCCCCCGCACGCCAAGTGCCCCAACGCCAGAACATGACTCTCCGCCTCCGTTGCGAGGCTCCCGCCCTGCGAACGATGCCCAACGGGCCTTCCGGCGGCCACGAAGCCGCTGCTGATATTTGCCCGCGCTTTGGCGGGCGGTCAAATGAATGGGCCGGCGCCCGATAAAAGCGGGTTCCTTTGAACTTGGCGCGGGCAGACGCGGGGGGGCAGTCGGCCGCCGCGTACTGCCATAGCGCCGTCAGTGCGATGGATCGGCAGATTCGTCGTTTCCTAAGATGGCAACATAGCGGGGCCGCGGTGCGACTGTGGCGGCCTGTCACCCGTCCTCAGCCCGCAACGCGCACCACCGTAGAAGGAGACGACCATGATCGCCGCAATCGCCCAGCGCACGCAGTGCGTGCAGGTCCAGGCGCCTCAGGGACAAACGCTCCGTGTCATTCCCATCGTCGGTCCATCGCACGATGCACCCGAGTACAGGCTGCTTGACCAGGACACCCTTGCGCTGGTCAAGGTTACCGAGACCAGCGAGTCCGGCAGCGTCCCGCAGTTGCTGGTCCAGAACGGCCTGGACGTGCGCGTGCTCCTGATCGACGGCCAGGAACTCGTCGGCGCCAAGCAGAACCGCATCCTCAACACCGACGTGCTGGTCCCGGCGAAGGCCACGATCACGATCCCCGTCAGTTGCGTGGAGGCGGGGCGATGGCGCCACGTCAGCGCGGCGTTCGTGCCCGGCAAGTCCGCCAGTTACCGCACGCGTTCAGCCAAGCTGGCCCGCGTGCACCAGGCCCTCAAGAGCGAGGGCCGCCACGACGCCGACCAGTCGGCCACGTGGGCCGAGGTCGATGCGTGCCTCGATGTGTCGGGCAGTTACAGCGGCACAGCGGCCCTCAGCGCCGCCTACGAGAACCGGCAGAAGGAGCTGGCGGAGTTCCGTTCATCGCTCGCCCTGCCGGAGAACGCCGTTGGGGTGGCCGTGTTCCGGGGCGCGGAACTGCTGGGCCTGGACCTGTTCGATCGACACACGACCCTCAAGTACTTCTGGGAGTCGCTGATCGACAGCTACATGATCGAGTACCTGGGCGAGGCGATGGAGCCCTCCGAGCCGCCCGCGTCCGAAGAACGCCAGGCCGTCAAGGCGGCCCTGGACCGCGCCGCCGCCGGCAACTGGGAGCAGTTCCCCTCGCCCGGCGAAGGCGCGGACTATCGCCTGTCCGACGAGGCGCTGAGCGGTGCGGCTTTGGTCTGGGAGGACCGAACCGTGGTGCACATGCAGCTGTATCCGCGTCGGTCCGAAGAGCAAAGCCAGTGGCGGCCGAGGATCCGCCGGCCGTGGGTCCTGTGAACCGCCGCGATGCGATGCTTCAGGGGGATGCCGCGGATGGCGTTGCGGCCTGAGACTCAGCCGAACTCATCGCCCCTGAAGGTGTTGCCCAGGTAAGCGCTGCGGACGGCGGGGTTGTTGATGATTTCGCGGGGCGTGCCCTCGGCGAACTTCCGGCCATCGTTGATGATGATGGCACGGTCGCAGACCTTGAGCGTCTGGGGAACATTGTGGTCGGTGATCAGCACGCTCTTGCCGAACTCGGCCTTCAGCCGCCGCACTTCCCGCTGCAGGTCCTCCACGGCGATCGGATCCACGCCGCTGAAGGGCTCGTCCAGAAGAATGAGCTTGGGTTCGCGCACCAGCGACCGGGCGATCTCGAGCTTGCGCCGCTCGCCGCCGCTGAGGGTCTCGGCCAACTGGTCGCGGACGTGCAGCAGGCCGTACTGATCCAGCAGTTGGCCGGCCCGCTGGTTGCGTTGAGAGCGTGTGAGGTTCAACGTCTCCAGGACCGCCTGGAGGTTCTGCCAGACGGTCAGGCGGCGAAAGTCGCTGCGTTCCTGCGAGAGGTAGCCGATACCCAGCCGGGCCCGTTTGTACATCGGCAGGTGGGTGATGTCCTGGCCGTCAAACAGTACGGCGCCGCGGTCCGGAGGGACCATGCCCATGATGATGCGGAAGGTCGTGGTCTTGCCGGCGCCGTTGCGTCCCAACAGGCCGACGATCTGCTCCTGCTGCAGCACGAAAGAGACCTCGTCCACGACGGTTCGTCCGCCGTAGGACTTCACGAGCTTGATTGTTTCCAGCAGATTCATCGATGGCCGGGCGACTGTAGTCTGGTGGGGCGGCGTGGAAAATCAAGCCCGGCAAGAATATGTGGATAAGCTGTGGATGAGTCTGAGTTCAGGCCGCGAAAATGAAGCAAGTCCATGTTGCATCGCAACTTGAAGATGAGTCCGTGCCGACTGTGGGATCGTGGTTGCGTTAAGGCTCTGTTTGTGCGTAAGTGCTTTGATAGTAATAGCTTGCCTCATTATCGCGGATGGGGCCAGATGAAGGTTTATCGGCAGCGCACTTTGGCCATCGGGCCAGATGGTTGTTGGTGGTCCGCGGCCGGGATATGGGAGTCTGTTGGCTTTGCCCTTTGTGGATAAGTTGATGATGGCCAGACGATTCCCAGCGGTTTGCTCTGTATTTTCAGTCACGGGTCGATTATTCTCAATACCTTGTCGGAGCGGGCTCGGGGCGTGGCAGCGAGCCCGGGTTCGACGAGTCTGTAGGCTGCGGCGTGGCGGCAGGGCGGCGGCCGCGCCCGGGCGGAAAGGATCAGATCATGCCGCAAGGGAAGGTCAAGTGGTTCAGCGACCAGAAGGGTTTCGGTTTCATCGCCGCGGAGAAAGACGGGGCCGACGTTTTCGTGCACCACACCGTGATCGAGGGTGAGGGTTTCAAGACCCTGGCAGAGGGAGAAGTTGTGGAGTACGAGGCTGAAGCCGGACCCAAGGGACTGAAGGCAACCAAGGTCCGCCGGCTGGCCTCGACCCGTCCGTAGTCACCCGAGCGCGGCGGGTGAACAAAGCGGCAGGGGTGAGCCGAAGGCCGGGCGGCCTTGAGCCGCTGTCCCCGCGCTCTTGGTCCGGTCCGTCGGCTTGGCTCAGCCGGTCGCGTGCGCCTTGGTCTTTTTCGCGGCGGATGCCGCGTCGGTGGGGGGACGGGTCCACTGACGCAGCGTAGCGATCGCGCCCGCAAGGATCTCGGCGGGTGCGGCGTTGTGCCAGTCGGCGACGACCCATCCGCGGTAGCCGATGCCGAGCAAACGCCGCAGCAGGTCCGCGACGGGCACCTGTCCCTTGCCCAAGGCCGCGGGTGAGGGACCGGAGGCGTCGAGCCGCGCGTCGCTGACATGCACATGGCGGATGCGGCTGTTGAGAGTGGGGACGCTGACGGCCGGAGCTTCGCCGACCATCGCGGCGTGCAGCACATCCCAGCACACGCCGGCGGCCGGGTGATGCAGCGTCTCCATGAGCAGCCACATTTCGCGTGCCCGGCGCAAGGACAGAGAGTTTTCGACGACCAGCGTCACCTGATGGCCGGCGGCGTAGTCGGCCAGCGGCCCAAGCCAGCGTGCCAGGGCGATGGCCGCGGCCGCCCGGTCGCGGCCGCGCGGCGGCACCGCATCGGGGACGAGAACGGTGGGACAGGAGATCTGTGCCGCGGTGTCGATGAGGAGGCGGACCTGTTCGGCGGCGCGGTCGTCCTGGCGGGTCGTGCCGGCGCTGGCCAGACAACAGATGCGTACCTGACGCGCGGCAAACACGTCGGCCACCTTCTGCGGGTCGGCCAGGAGGATGTTGGCCGCGGAGGGCGCGTTTTCCGAGAGGCTGCCGTGGATTTCGACGCCGTCGTAGCCGTATTCGGCGGCGCGGTCGGCGAGGGTCCTGTAATCCCATTGGGGGCAGCAGGCCGAAGTGAATGCGAAGTTCATGGTGCGATGCAGAAACTAGGGCGCGACAGCGGGACGGTCAAGGCGGGCGGGCGGCCGGCGGCGTAGGCGGGGAGGGCGGGTCGGGCGAGCGTGGCCGTTCTCTGTGGGACCGCCTCGGGTCCGCGCTGTGGTGCAGGCTTCGGCGCAGCCCACGCCCCGGTGCGGCTCGACTGAGCTCGCCGAAGCCAGGCTGAAGCCCGCGTCACAAAGACCCCACAAAGAATGGCCACGCCCGGTCGGGCGCTGAAAGGCGAATCTTGACACCGTCGCCGCGGCAGATAGAGTAACCGTCGGCGAGTACCGGGGGCGTAGCTCAATTGGTTAGAGTACCGGACTGTCGATCCGGTGGTTGCGGGTTCGAGTCCCGTCGCCCTCGCTGAAGATCCTCACGGCCAGGCGATGCCCAGGCCCCTGTCCCAACCAGGGGCCTTTCGCGTTGAAGGGTCGTCGGCCGGTTGCGGTCCTTGGGGCGGATGGTGCCGGGCGGGCGTCGCCCCCGGGGGTCTTGGGCCGGGTGTTGCCGGCGGCGATCGGCACGTTAAACTGCGCGAGTCTCTCCGCCAAGGGTGCCAGCTATGTCAACCGCCGAGAGCAAGTTCGGCCGGGTGGTGCAGAACGCCGACATCGACCGGGAATCGCCGCAGCCGCAGATCCACGTGGAGGAGCGGCAGCTGGGGCTGCACGATTTTCTGCGCACGGTGATCAAGGTGAACGGCTCGGACCTGCACCTGCAGGCAGACTCCACGCCGATGATCCGTGTGGACGGCCGGCCGAGGTTCCTGGACTGCGCAGCGCCAAGCAACGAAACCGTGCTGCAGTACATCAAGCAGATGCTGGGGGACGACAAGGACCGGTGGCACACGCTGGAGCATCGCGGGGCGGTGGATCTGTCCTACAGCATGCCGGACAACTCGGCGCGGTTCCGGGTGAACTGCTTCCACAGCCGCACGAAGTACGCGATTGCGATGCGGCGGATCGTGACCAAGATCCCCAACTTCGACGAGCTGAACCTGCCGCCGCAGGTGGAGAAACTGGCCGACAACTACCGGGGGCTGGTGGTGATTTCGGGCACGACCGGCTGCGGCAAATCGACCACGCTGGCAGCGATCATCGGCAAGATCAACCGCACCCGTGCCGAACGGATCATCACGGTCGAGGACCCGGTGGAGTATCACCACGACAATATCAAGAGCCTGGTCAGCCAGGTGGAGGTGGGAACGGATTCCGAGAGCTACGAATATGCTCTGCGCGAGATGATGCGGCAGGATCCCGACACCATCCAGATCGGCGAGATCCGCGACACGTTTTCGCTTTCGACGGCTCTGCGGGCGGCCGATACGGGGCATCTGGTCTTCACCACCGTGCACGCCACCAATGCGCCGATGACCGTGGAGCGAATGGTTTCGCTGTTCGACCCGGCCCAGAAGGAACTTCAGCAGGCGCAGTTGGGAATGAACCTGATCGCGGTCTGCTCGCAGCGGTTGGCCAGGCGCCGCGACGGCAAGGGGCGCGTTCCCGTGGTCGAGATCATGATGTGCACGCCGCTGGTGCGAAAGTACATCCTGGAGGGCGAATACGAGAAGCTCAAGGGGACGGTCGGCAACCGCGAAGCCGGCAGCCAGAGCTTCGACCAGCACCTGGTCGAACTGTTCACCAAACAGATCATCGACGTGGCCGAGGCCAAGCGGCTGGCCAGCAACGTCGATGCGCTGAACGTGGCCCTGCGCGGCATCGGCAGCAGCGATACGAGGTTGCGATAGGCGACCTTCGGCCGGCGACGCCCATCAACGGGAACGGTCCGGTTGCAGCCGGACCGTGTCTCCCGCAAACTTTTCGGCGGCGTTTCTCAAGTCATCCACGCGGCGTCAAACGGACTCGGATTGCGCGCCGCTTCCTTCCCGCGCGCCGCTTCCTTCCCTCGCGACAAGGAGGCAGTTCATCCGCGTGGTTGAAGGGCCGTTGCCGCGGGGTTCAGACGCGGCGGAATCGTTTCCAGCCGGCCGCGGCCGCCAGGAGCACACCGCCGGCCAGTACGGCGGGCGGAAGCGGGATGACTGGCGGCGTGCCGGCCACGCCGCTGAGGAAGATCTTCTCCGGCCCGCCGTTGTGGTTGGAGCTGAACCAGTGGAACAGAATGCGGTCGCTGTCGCTGAAGCTCGGATCGAACGGGTTGATGTTCAACGTGATGGCGTAGTCGGCCCACCCGCCGCCGCTGTTGACTTCCGTCAGAGACTTGGGCGAGGTATCCAGGCAGGCCAGCAGCGTTCCGCCCGTGTAGTTGGAGCCGGTGGCGTTCTGCTGGGCGGAGGACAGGTCGTTGGCGGCCGGGTCGTTGCGGGGGTCGGCGCCGCTGAACAGGTCATAGTTCAACACGACGTTCAGCGCCTCCAGGTACACCGTGGGACTGGGCCCGATCTGGTTGATGTCCACGTGCAGCACGATATTGCCGACGGTGGAACCGCCCATCCCATCGGGGAACTGCAGGCGATAGAAGTCGCGCAGCTCGCCGATGGAAGTGATGTACGACTCATTGGCCAGCGATGTGCCGCCCGTGGGCATATCCGTATTGGAGTTATCGCCGTTGAACGCCCCGGTCGTGTTGCCCGACCCGCCGGCCGCGGATGCGAAGAGGATGTAATCCAGCGTTCCCAGGCCCGCTCCCACAGCATGGAAGGGCAGGGGCTGGATGTCGCTGTCGGTGATGGTTCCACCGAAGGCAGCCCCACCGGTCAGCGCGCAGACGGCGGCCGAAATCGCGAAACGAACAAGCCTTGTCTTCATGGCATTTTCTCCCTTTTTGCGGGCACGTAGATACCCTGCTCCGTTTATAAGACTAGCCCCCGACGATCTGCCGGGCAACGCCGTTTTGTGAGGGAAATCAGGTTTTCCAGTGTTTTCCACCGCAAATCTGGGCAAGCGGGGAACCTTGGAGGCCCTATGCGGGGCTTGCGCAGTCCGGCGCGTTAAAATGGCAAAATAACTCCGGAAAGGCCGCTGACGGCCCGGGGATCACGTTGCCGGCGGAAGCGGCGAGGTCCTTGCGCTGTCTACCGCGCCCCGCCGGTGATTTGCCTGAGCAGCGTGAAGAACCCTCGCTTCCGGTCCGAACAGATCTGCCAGTTCACCGGCACGCTCTGGTAGCCCTGGTCAAAACCCTCATCCTTCATGCGGAAGTCGAAATACCCCCAGCTGGCGTAGCTGGCGATGGCGGCCAGCATGTTGTTGTCCGGCTTGTCAAAGTCGAAGTGGTCATCCTCGTTGAACAGGATGGGCTGCCCGCGATAGCGGGGGAGCTTGCGGCACTGCTCCACCATCTGGCGAATGCGGCCAGGCTGCCCCACGCCGTTGCCGTGCATGAGCAGGAAGTCGGCCGCCTCGGCCACGTTGTCGGTGGGCACCGTGTTGCCCTTGAAGGAGGTGCTGACCAGCAGCCGGCCGGCGGGGCTGTTGATCTTGCCCTTGCTGCGCTGCTGCACCAGGCGGACCAGTTCGTGCGCGCGGGCGGGCTTGATGATCTCGTGCTTGTAGCGGTTTACATCGCATTCATTGGCGATCTCCACCAGCACGTTGGTGTAGCCCTGGTTCACCAGCCAGTCGGTGGCGTTCTCGGCGGCCTTGACGACCGCCGCCTCATCGCGGAACCGCGGCTCCTGGCCGAAGTAGAAGTAGCCCACGATCGGCGCCATGCCCAGTTCGTCGGCGCGGTCCAGGATCGATTTGAGCCGGGCCAGGTAATCCTCCCGAAGCGACCCATCGGCCTCGAAGGCCGAGTTGTGCCAGGGCTGCTGCTTGCTGTAGCCCTGCGGGCTGCCGCCCTGGAAGTTGATCGTGAAGCTCAGCAGTCCGTGCTCGCGCCACACGGGCATGGCGGCGATGAACTCGCGCGTGTTGCGGTCCGCATCCCACGGGCCGTCGGGGTAGTCCCACATCTTGCGCGTCTGGGGGTTGAGGTCGTCGAAGATGCCCTGGACCATCCGGCTGTTGAGCAGCAGACCCTCGATCTTCATGCCGCGAAACGTGCGGCCGGCATAGGTGGGCTTTCCGTTGATCACAAACGTCTGGCCGTCGATGGCGATGGTGGTGTGGCGCTTCATGGCAGGGGGCTTTGCGTGCGCGACGGCCGCGGCCAGCACAATGCACGCCACAGACGTGATCGCAGCCATGACCATCGGCGATTCCATGCGGGGCATCATCGCCACGGCCGCCGGTCCCGTCCACAGTCGCGGCTGCGCAAGCCCTCTGCTACGATTCGACGCGATGTGCGGCTTTGCGGGCATCGTCACGTGGGATGAGCGTTTCCCGGCCAGGCCCGAACTCCTGCAGCGCATGGCCGACCGCATCGCCCATCGCGGCCCCGACGGCCGAGGCATCCACATCAGCCATGACCAGCCGCCCACGCGGGCGCATCCAGTCTGCGGCATGGCGCACTGCCGACTGGCGGTCATCGACCCCGATCCGCGCGCCGACCAGCCCTTGGTCGATGGCCCCAGCGGCCGCGTGCTGGCGTACAACGGCGAAATCTACAACTTCCGCGAGTTGCGTCGGGAGCTATCGGCGCTTCGGCCCGATTACCCATGGCGCACGCAGTGCGACACCGAGGTGCTGCTGCTGGCCTACGACGTGTGGGCCGAGCGCTGCGTCGATCATTTCGTCGGCATGTTCGCGTTTGCCCTGTGGGACCAGCCGGCCGGCACGCTGCTGCTGGCCCGCGACCGCATGGGCCAGAAGCCTCTCTATTACGCCGTGGCGCCCGATCGCGAGCAGCCCTCGCGCGTCGCGGCGATCGCGTTTGCCAGCGAACTGGCCGCCCTGCGCTGCCTGCCGTGGATGGATGCGTCGATGGACCCGGCCGCCCTGGCCGGCTATCTGTGCTGGGGCTATATCGCCGCGCCGCGGACGATCTACCGAGGTGCGGCCAAGCTGCGGCCGGCCGCGCGGCTGCTCGTCGAACACAGCCGATGCGCTGAGCAGCGGTATTTCGATCCCAACCAGCCGCCCGCCGGCCCGTCGAAAGTTGAAGGGGACGGCATTGCGCAGACGCGAGAGCATGTCACACGGGCCGTGGCCAGCCAACTGGTCGCCGATGTGCCGCTGGGATGTTTCCTTTCGGGAGGCATCGACAGCTCGATCATCGCCGCGGCGATGCGCGCATCCGTGCCGCGCGACCAGAGGGTGCAGACGTTCTCGATCGGCTTTGACGATCCCCGTTACGACGAAACGCAGTACGCCGCGGCCGTGGCGGCACACCTGGGCACCGAGCACCAGGCTTTTGTGGTACGGCCGGACGCCGCGGCCGATCTGCCGCGCCTGGCGGCGGTTTTCGGCGAGCCGTTGGGCGATTCCTCGGCCCTGCCCACGCACTACCTGGCGCGGCAGACGCGGCGGCATGTGAAGGTGGCGCTCAGCGGCGACGGCGGCGATGAGCTGTTCGGCGGCTACGACCGCTACCGCGCGATGTGGCTGGGCGAGGGGTTTGCCGCCATGCCCCAGCCCCTGCGGCGTATCGCGGCCAGCAGCCTGTGGCAACGGCTGCCGGGGGTTCATCCCAAGTCGCGCCTGGCGCGGGCCAAACGCATGCTGCGGACGCTGGAGCAGGCCCCGCCCCAGCGTTACGGCGGATACATGCGGCTGTTCGGCGATGATCTGCTGCATGACCTGCTGCACCCGGACCTGCGCCTGGACGCCGTCGAGCAGGCCGCGTGGCTGCCGGACCTGTTTGCGCAGTTGTCCGACGGCCGCGACGTGGTCCAGGCGGCGATGGCCGTGGATCGCATCACCTACCTTCCCGAGGACCTGCTGACCAAGGTGGACCGCTGCTCGATGTTGCACGCGCTGGAAGTGCGGTGCCCGTTCATGGACCACGCGCTGGTGCACTTCTGCGCAGCCCTGAGCACCGCGCAACTGTTCGGCCACCCGGTCTCGGCCGGGTCGTTCATGAACGCGCGGGCCGATGTCAGCAAACGTCTGCTGAGACGGGCGTTCGCGGCCGACTTGCCCGGGCAGGTGTTCTCCCGGCCGAAGATGGGCTTTGCCCTGCCGATCGGCCAGTGGCTGCGGACCAGCCTGCGGGAGATGCTCAGCGACCTGCTGCTGGCGGGGGGATCGATCATCTCAACGCACTGCGATCTGGCCGCGGTGCGGCGGCTGATGGACGATCACCAGCGGCAGCGGGCCGACCACTCCGAGCGGCTCTATGCCCTGCTGATGCTGGAGTTGTGGCGTCGGCAGGCCTGTTGATTGCGCCCGGTGCGCCGCCACGTTACCAGCAGGACCGACAGCAGCGCCACCACCCCGGCCAGTTCCAGCGCCGTGCCCAGACGCGTCGGGCCCACGGCTATCCCCAGGGCCTCGTCCACGGCGTGGGCCGAACCGGCGCGAATGGCCATGTAGCCCGCCAGGATCAGCGTTACCGCCAGCGGCGGTATATGCTGGCGGGGCCGTGGCGTGCGGGTTACGGCCAGGACCATGAACGTGGATGCGACGATCACCACCCCCACGGCATACGCCGCCTGCACGTCGGACCGTTGGGGATGCAAGCCGCGCTGGACCATGGCTTTGCGCGCGGTCTCGGCGGCACCCGTGTGCAGGTCCAGCGCTTTGCACAGGGCCAAAAGCATCAGGATCGCCGCCGTGACCGCCCACCATCGAGCCGACGCCGACAGCCCGCGGCGCCCGTTGCGCCAGACCCAGGCGGCGGCCAGCAGGTAGCCGCAGACGATGACCCAGGCCAGGAGGCTGGGCTGGTTCATGCCCGGCCGCCAGCCCGATTCGCTGACGCGCGCCAGCAGCGCCATCATGTGGGGATGATATCCCAGGGCGGGCCGGATAGGTCGCGAAAAATGTTGCATGGGCTGCCTCGGCCGCTATACTGAGGGCGGATTGGTTGTTGGGGGGCCGAGATTGGCGTTGCGCCTGCATTCGGGAGGTTCACAGATGCTATCGTATCGCGCTGCGCGGAAGCGACCGCCTCTCCATCATGCCGCACGACCGGTTATAGACATGCTGGAAAGACGGGTCCTGCTGTCTGCATCTCTGGAGGATGGCGTGCTGACCATTGTCGGCACGCGGCAGGCGGACGACATCGTGATCCGCCTGGACGAGCTCGACCCCCAGCGTCTGGTCGTTGATCGCAACGGCGCGACCCGCAGTTACGACCTGAGCCGGGTGACCAGGATCAACGTCATCGCCCGCGATGGCGACGACGCGGTGGAGGTGGACCAGACCAACGGCGCGATCACCCTTGCGACCCTGATGATCGGCGGACGGGGCAACGACACGCTTATCGGCGGCGACGGCAAGAACTTCCTGATCGGAGGCGAGGGCGATGACCTGCTGATCGGCGGAGCGTCGCGCGACCGTATCTGGGGCAATGCCGGCAACGACCGGATCCTGGGGGGCGGCGGCCACGACCGGATCGTCGGCGGCCGCGGCAACGACATCATCAACACCGGCCTGGGTCCCGACACGGTTCGGGCCGGCCGGGGCGACAACCGCGTGGACATCGGCAACGGCGGGATCGCCGTGCCCTACGCCTACAGTGGTCCGTACAGGTTCCAGGGCATTCCCATCCGCAACGCCGCATCCTTTGCCCCGGTGGGGTATGTGCCGGCGCAGGTGCGGGCGGGCTATGGTTTTGGCGACCTGGACGACCCGGCTTTTACCAACCGCGGCCAGGGCCAGACGATCATCATCATCATCGCCGGGCGCGTGCCCAACGCCCAGGCGGACCTGAACAAGTTTTCCGAGGAGTTTGGTCTGCCGCTGACCGACGTGGAGATCATCCCCGCCGATGGCACGATGCCGCGATTGAACGATCCGTTCTGGGTCGGTGAAGCGAACCTGGACCTGCAGTGGGCGCATGCCATCGCGCCGCTGGCCAAGAAGGTGCTGATCCTGGCCGACACGCCGCTGCCCCCCGACATGATGGAGGCCGTGGACCGGGCCGTGAAGTACTGCAACAACGAGGCCCCCGGCGGTGTGGTTGCCTTGAGTTGGGGCATCTTCGAGGAGTATGCCCTGTTTGACGTTCGCGATCTTCCTGGCGCGCCCCGAATCGAGGACTACCAGGAGTGGAACACGCACTTTGACGGCTCGCTGTCGGTGGAGGCGGGCGACGACTTTGACACAACCTATGTGTCGTTCGTGGCCGCGGCCGGCGACCAGGGCGACCTGATCTCCTTCCCGGCGACTTCGCCCAACGTGCTGGCCGTCGGCGGCACCACGCTGCCTCTGGATGCCAATGGCAACCGAGGCGTGGAGACGGTCTGGCGGGACGGCGGCGGGGGCATGGTCAGCCTCGTCTTCTCTCGCCCCGCCTACCAGGCGGCCGTAACCCACAACGGCAACCTCCTGCCGATGCGCGGCGTGCCGGACGTGGCCTACAACGGGGACCCGGCCACGGGCGTGGCGGTGTACTGCAGCGACCCGCGGGTGTTCCAGGGGCCCGGCTGGGGACAACTGGGCGGCACCAGCGCCGGCGCGCCCCAGTGGGCCGCCCTGGTGGCGCTGTCCAATGAGCTGCTGGCCGCCGAATACAAGCCGACGATCGGCAAGGAACTGGTCCCGCAGATCTACTACCTGGGCACGTTCAACCAGGGGCGATACTTCAACGACATCGTCAGCGGCACCACCCGAGACTGGACGTTGTTCCCCGATGGTATTCCGCGACCAACCGGCTTCACGGCCTCCGCGGCCACGGAAGGCTGGGACATCTCCAGCGGCTTTGGTTCGCCCAAGGCCGACCAGCTGATTCCCGCCCTCGCCGGGCAGATCGCCGGCAACATGAGCTTCCGGGCGAACTTCGTCGATGCCCTGACGTTGCCGCACGACAACGTGCGGGCGGTGGTGAACTTCTGGGGCATCGGCAACTACCGGTTCTCCACCACCAACAACAACGTCCGCATGGGGTTGCTGGTCCGGCAGGACAACGGCGGTTTCGCCCTGATCACCGTGGACAAGCTGAAGCGCAAGGGCGCCGACCTCATGCAGCTCCGCGGAACCGGTACGGCCACCGCATCCAGCGAGACGCAGGTGGGAACCTTCCAACTGGTCTTCCGAGGCAAGATCACCCGCGTGCACAAGGTGGAGCGGATCTCGGGCCGGTTCTACGCGGTGGATCCCCTCACGGGCAAGGAACTCACCCAGGGCAGCGTCCCCCTGTTCCACGGCAAGTTCCGCGGTTGAACCAGCCGGTTTGACAATGCAACACGTCGGGCCGGAGCACGGTTGCTCCGGCCCGTTGTTCTGTGCGCCGTGGACGGGCGATCAAGTGGGTTGGTGGCCGACGGGCCCCTCGCGACGGCCGGCCCTACCGGCAGTAATAGCCGCCCACGGTGTAATAGTACACCGGCGGAGGGGGATAGTAATACACCGGCGGAGGCACGTACACCGGCGGAGGCACGTACACCGGCGCGGGATAGCACACCCGCGGCGCGGGAACGACCACGACCGGAGGCGGGCAGTAGGGCCGATACACCACGGGAGGGGGCCGGCAGCCGCTACTGTAGGCGTAGCCGCCGCCCACATACCAGGCGCTGGACCCGCCGGATGCGTAGCCAAAGGAGATGCCCCAGGAACTGCGGCCGCCTGCTTTGGCGATTGCGGGCATCACCGCGACAATCAAGCCTACAAGCAATGCGTGTTTCATGGCCCGACCTCCGTTGCCTGAACTGACGATTCTACCGGGCATTGTGCCATGAGCACAGACACCTACGGGCGGCGCAGGTTGGGCAGGGGAGAGTGATATTTGTAAGTGCTTTGCTGATTTGGCTTTGCGGTCGCAGGTTCATCGATCGCAGAGCACGAGATTGTTGCGATGGATCACTTCCTCATACGCACCATCGCCCAGCGCGGCCCGCACCTCGCTGGATTTGCGCCCGCGGATCTGCTGCACCTGCGAGGCCGGATAGTTGCTCAGGCCGCGGGCGATGGTTTGCCCGTCGGGGCCCTTGACTTCCACCAGGTCGCCCTTGGCAAATGTCCCTTCGACCTTCACAACGCCCGCCGGCAGGAGGCTGCGGCCGCGCTCCACCAGCGCCCGCACGGCGCCCTCGTCGATGTGAATGGCACCGGCGGGCCGCGCGGCGTTGATCCAGCGCTGCCGCCCCGAGGATCGGCGCTGGCTTGGCACAAACAGCGTTCCCACGTCCCCGCCGTCGAGAATCCGCAGCAGTACGTCGGTCTCGCGCCCGTTGGCCACCACCATCGCCTCGCCGGCGCCGGTGACCATGGCGGCGGCCTGGAGCTTGGAGTTCATCCCGCCGGTGCCCAGGGGGCTCTTTTCGGCGCGGACCAGTTCCCGGACCTGGGCGAGGCTCTGCACCAGCCGCACCGGCCTGCCCTGTGCATCCAGCACGCCGTCCACCACCGTCAGCAGCACCAGCAGGTGGGCCTGCATCGCATGCGCCACCAGCGCCGCCAGGATGTCGTTGTCGCCGAAGCTGATGCGGGCCAGTTCGTCGGTGCTGATCGTGTCGTTCTCGTTGATGATCGGGACAGCGCCCAAGGCATGCACCTGCTGCACGGTGTTGCGCACGTTCAGGAAGCGTTTGCGGCTGTCGATGTCCTCGCGCGTCAGCAGCAGCTGCGCCACGGGCAGCCTGTGGGGCGCAAACGCCGCGGCCCAGGCATCCATCAGCCGGCGCTGGCCGACGGCCGCAACGGCCTGCAGCACGGCCAGGTCGCGAGGCCGCCGCGGCAGGTTCAGCTCGCGCAGACCCGCCCCGATGGCGCCGGAGCTGACGACCGTCACCTGGATGCGGCGCTGGCGCAAGGCGGCGACCTGCCCGGCGATCTGCGCCAGAAACGGCGCATCCAGCCGCCCCTCGGCATCCGAGAGCAACTGCGTGCCCAGCTTCACGACGAGGCTGCGCACGTGCAAGAGAAAACGTGAACGGTCGTGTTCCATGGCCCGGAGGGTCAACAGTCTATCCGCCCGTGCGCGAAATAGAACTGCCGGCCACGTCCAGCGCCGGCGTGCCCTGGTAGCTCGGCCGGGCCAGCGGGCTGGCGAGGATGCCGCCCTGGAGGTTGCGGCCCCAGAGAACATGCATGGGAACCTCGGTCTGCGCCGGCCAGTTGATCACCAGGTCGTGCAGCTCCAGGCCCTGGACGTTCTCGGCCACCACGGCGGCCCGCGCTGCGCGGGCCTCGGGCGAGCGGTTGGAGAACTGCGTGCTCTTTGCCTGCGGGACCAGCGGCACCGGATCTTCGACGCGCGCATAGGTCAACTGGACATCCCGCAAAAGGATGTTTTCCAGCATGGCGCCGCTTTCGGCCGTCAGCATGATCCGCCCGGCCGTGCGACACGCGAAGTTGCTGATGCGCACGTTGCGGATGACGCCCATGCGCGACTGGTCGGTGCGGCGACGCAGGTCGATATGGATCGGCCGGCACAACGCGATGCCGCACTCGGTGTCGGCCACGATGTTGCTGACCAGCACATCCTCGTAGGTGGCCCCGTCCAGGCAATACAGCCCGACGGCGCGGTTGCTGGCGTAGCAGACGCAGTTGCTGAAGGCGATCTGGCGCATGTCGTGGTGCGACTCGGTGCCCAGCTTCAGGGCGGCGCAGTTGCAGCGGATGATGCAGTTGGTCACGACGATGCGCTCACAGGAACGGGCGTCGGCCGTGCTCTTGAGCACAATCGCATCATCGCCGGTCTCGATGTGACAGTCGCTGATGCACACGTCGCGGCAGCCGTTGATGTCGATGCCGTCGGTGTTGGGGCCGAACACGTCGTTGATGATGCGCAGCCCGCGCACCACCACGCGATCGCAGCGAAACAGGTGGCACGTCCAGCCGGCGGAGTTGGCCAGCGTGATATTGCCAATGCGCAGGTCGGCGCAGTCGATGCACTCGACCATGGGGCTGACGCGCGGCCGGCGCGGGCGTTTCCATGGCGGCTGGCCCACGGGAGGGTCCCAGAACGCCGGGCCGTTGCCGTCGATGGTGCCGCCGCCGCACAGCCTGATGCCCTGCCCGGCCAGCACCAGCAGGTGATGCGGCTGGCGGTCGGCGTTGTGGCCATGCTTGCGCGGCGGATAGTGGGCGATGTCGGTTGAGCCCAGCAGCGTCGCGCCCGACTGCACCTCCAGCGTCACATGGTCGCGGACCAGCAGCGCGCCCGTCAGCCACGAGCCCGGCGGAACCACCACGCGTCCCCCGCCGGCCGAGTGCGCGGCGTCCAGCGCCCTCTGGATGGCGTCGGTGTTCAGCGTACGCCCATCGCCCACGGCCCCGAACTGGTCAATCGAAAAGTCGGGCATCGGCCAAAGAGCTTGCCTGCGGTTTGCCGGAGATCAAGGGGTCACTTGGGGCCGCGAGGCAACACGCGCACAAAGTCGCGCCAAGCCCTCAGCACCGTGTGCTCGTCAGCTCCGGGGAACCTGGAAAGGAACCGCTGCACGTCCGCCATGCGCAGGAACGGGAATGCCCTGCTCCGCTGCCGCCGACGATAGTGACCACTGGCCAGGTGCAGCGACTCGATCCTGGCTCCGTCAAATCTCCACAGCTCCGGCACACCCAGGGCCGCGTAGATCGGCTGCCTTTCGATGCTGCGGCTGGTGATATCCACTTCAACGACCAGATCGGGAACGTCCCAGCCCACGTCCAGCTTGTCCGGGTCGCGGGCTTTCTCGGCTCTCTGGACGTAGTGGCACTCATCCGGCTCCAGGCCCTGTCCAAGGGCCTTGCGCTTGAAGGTCGTCGAGCCATAGCTGGCGATGGGGATGTCCATCTCCAAGGCCATCGTCTCCACCATCCTGCCAATGAGGCGATTGATCCGTTCGTGCCTCGGCAGTGGCGACATGATTTCCAGCTCCCCTTTGTCATAGGTCAGCCGCAGGTTCCGCATGCCCTCTTCATGGAGCAGGGCTTCATAGGTTTCCCAGCTGATGCCGTGAAGCACCACGTGTCCACGCTCAGCAAGGGGCACCGCCCTGGTCGGTGCCATCGTCATACGCTCACCTGTGTCCATTACACCGCTGACCACGCCGGTTCACTCGTACACCCTCACCTCGAATACCCTCGCGTGGTCCAGGCCGTTGGTGGCCGTCACGTTGACGCGCAGCGCCGTCACCGCCGGCGGGTGGGCGATTGCATGGACTCGGCGGCGCTGGTAGTTGCCCGTGACCGCCGCCAGTGTGCGCCAATGGCCATTCACCAGCCCGTCGATCGTGTAATCACGCACCGTCTCCGGCTGCGGCCGGCCCCACAGCTGGTGCTTGTTGGCCGCGTCGCTCTGGCTGAGGGTCAGCTCCCGGTGCATCCCCGTGTCAAAGATCAACTGCACGCACGCCGGGCGCACCGGCCTGTCCCACCGCAGCTCGATCCACGCCGGCAGGCCGGCCGACGCCTCGCTCATCCACCGGTGCGTGCCCGGCCGGGCCCGGTCCGGCGGGGCGGCCCTGGGCGAATGCACCGACCGCGTCTGGCCGGTGAGGATGTTCACCGCCGGCCCGTCGGCCTGCTGGCTCGAGGCGCAGACCCTTGCCCGCCGGGCCACGTCGGCCGGGTCGTCGTTCAGCACCCCGATCAGGTACGCATCCTCGCGCAGCAGCCGCTGCTGGATCGCCCGCATCGCCGTCGCATCGCCGGCCAGCGCCCCGGGGCATACGCCGGTCTTCACCGCGTGTGCCGCGGCCGTGCCCACGCCCTGACCCATGGCGGCGCAGGTCGCCATCACGCGCGTGGATGCGAACGCCACGTGGGTTGCGCTGATGTTCCGCCCGGCGAACATGAGGTTGTCGACGTCCCTGGCCACGCACGACCGCAGCGGGATGTCGTAGAGGTGCGGAACGTCAATAGGCGTGAACGGCGGCAGGTCCGGCCGATCGACCCCTTCGGGCGGATGCAGGTCGATCTTCCAGCCGCCATACGCGATGGCGTCGTCGAAATGCCGCGACGTGAGCAGGTCCGACTCGCGCAGAACGTATTGGCCGATGAACCGCCGCGATTCGCGCTTGCCCGGCACCCACCCGAACCAGTCCAGCGCCCAGGTCCTCGCCTGCGGATGTTTGCCGGAGTTCTTGATGTAGTCCCACACGCCCATCAGCACGGCCAGCAGCTCATCGCGGATGCGCTCGTTGTCGCGGATGGTGTCCAGTTGCCCGCCCCATTCCACCCACCAGTAGCCGTACTCGAAGCCGTGGATCGGCCGCAGGCGGAAATCCGCCTCGGAGAACTTTCGGGCCCACGGCGGCGCGACAAACGGCATGTCTCGGCCGAAATCGCGAGCCGTGAACAGCAGTGAACTGCCCAGGGTCTTTCCGTCGGCGGCCTGAGGGGCGTATTTCTCGTCGTATTGGCTGGCGGCCTCGCGTCCGTGGCGAAAGGCCGCGCCGGTCTCAGCGCCCAGCCGCCCATCGCCGGTGCAGTCGATGAACACCTTCGCGGCGATGCGGAAGGCCTCCTCGGTGCCGGGGCGCTGGGCAAGGGCGTGGGTGATGCGGCCATCCTTCACGGCCGCGCCGGTGACGGCCGTGTTCAGCAGCAGCGTGAGGTTCTTCTCGGCCCGTACCATCTCATAGAGCACGAGATCCAGCATCTGCGCGCATCGCTGCGGGTTGCGCACGGCCGTCTCGAGGCGGATTTCCTCGATGATGCCGCCCTCGCGGGTCTCGGCGGCCAGCTCGCCGCCCTTGCCGCGGGCGCCGTGCTGGTCGGCGCCGACGATGTGCATGCGGACCTCGCTGGAGGCATTGCCGCCGAGCACCGGCCGGTCCTGGCAGAGGATGACCCTCGCCCCGCAACGGGCGGCGGCGATGGCTGCCGGTACGCCCGCCGGGCCGCCTCCGGCCACGAGGAGGTCGCATTGCACGTCATTTTGCTGTGTCAGGGACATGGGCCGGATTGTACAAGCACTTGCCCGCAGGGGCAGGTGCGGATAGCGTCTGGCTGTAGGGGCGGGGTGAGCTCGCCCGTGGCGCGGCGACCGGCCGCCCCCTTTCGCCCGCGTAGCTCAGTTGGATAGAGCGGCGGTTTCCTAAACCGCAGGTCACAGGTTCGAATCCTGTCGCGGGTAGGTTCACGGTTGCCCGGTCGTTGGGGCCGATATAGGATGTGGCAGCGGTGATGCGGTCGTGTTGTCACCGGGGGCGATCGGTTTCGACCGGATGGCTACGGTGACGGTGGCATGCCGAGGATGCTCGTTGGCCTCGTAAATCATCGAGCAACGCATTAACTGCCAACAGCGATGTTGCAGGCCGGGTCGGCTTTGCCGCTCCGGTTCGAATGGCCGCCTAATCACAGGCGACCTCAGCTCTGCCTGAAGCCCGCGGCGGGCGGGGCTGCAACGCAGCGGGCTGGTCGCGTCGCTCGGCCGTTGGCGGCGCGGCGAGAAACAGACGGCTGGGAACCGGCGTAGGCGGCCGGCGGTCGCCGCGGGTTCCGAGATCAAAATGCCGGCTAAGCATGTAGAGGCCGTCATCTGGGTTATCTCGGGACGGGGGTTCGATTCCCCCCGCCTCCATTGGGTTCTGAGCCTGCGGGAGCGGTTCGGTGCCAAGGTCGGTGCACGGATTTCGCCTCTTGGCAGGTTGGGTTTGTCAAGGGTGCGACGGCCGGCGAACCAATGATGTCTGGTGGCTCTTGGGGACCCCAAAGGGTCCAGCCATCCCGGCCATCGTCGCGTTTCCAATCGTGGTTCAGCAAGCCCTCGAGCAGTTGAGCCGTCTGCTCGCCAACGAGCCGGAGCGACGTCATTGTGCCGAGTAGCTGACGGCTCTGATGGTCGCCGACAAGAAGCACGTCAGCGCGATCAACCGCCAGCGTCCGGACTGGCCAAAGCAGGACCCGTCCGCCGGCCATGGGTCCATGGTGTTCTTGGCGCACCTGCTTCTGATGTGGCAGCCTCGGCGTTGGCCGTGCGCGTTCGGGGGCACGGCAAGGCCGGCTCACCATCGGCCAGGTTGCAGAGCCATGGCTCGGGCATCTTGCCCGAGTCTCTCTTGTCAATGCCCGCCTCTTTGTGCCTTCTTTGGCTGATCCGCCGTGACGCTGCCATACTCCATCGAGTGACCCGCCGCGGGGGATCGCCCCACGTGCAGCGCCGCGGCCATGTGCGTGGCGAGTTTGTCTGCGCCCCGGTCGGGCGCTTACCATCGCTGGCCATGCCCACCGAGACCCTCCGCGATTTTTTGGAACTGCTGGACAAGAACGGCGAACTGGCCCGCGTGAAGGCCCGCGTTTCGCCGGTGCTGGAGATCCCGGCCATCGCCGACCGGGCCGTCAAGAGCCCCGCGCCCCACGGGCATAATGAGCGCGACCGCTCGCCGGCGGCCGGCCTGGGGGGAAAGGCGCTGCTGTTTGAGAACGTTGAAGGCAGCGACATCCCGGTTGCCATCAACACCTTCGGCAGCTACTGGCGAATCTGCCAGGCGCTGGGCTGCGAGAACCTGGAACTGCTGGCCGAGCGCGTGCAGCAACTGGTCAAGCCCGAGATCCCCACGACGCTGCTGGAGAAGATGCGTAAACTTCCGGACCTGGTGAAGATGGCCGGGTATCCGCCCAAGAGCGTCCGCAGCGGAATCTGCCAGCAGGTGGTGCTGGAAGGCGAGGCGGCCGACCTGACGCGCCTGCCGATCATCCAGTGCTGGCCGCTGGATGGGAACCTGGACAGCGGCGAGGTGGCCGACCCAGCTGCCGTTGCCCGGGCCACCGAGCGCGGCACAGGCCGGTACATCACGCTCGGCGGCGTCCATACTGTGCACCCGGAAACCGGCGAGCGCAACATCGGCATGTACCGCGTGCAGATGTTCGGCCCGCGCAAGTGCGCCCTGCACTGGCACATGCACCACGACGGGGCGAGGCATTTCCGTGCGTGGCAAAAGATGGGGAGGAGGATGCCCGTGGCCATCGTGCTGGGCGGCGAGTCGGTGATGCCCTACGCCGCCACGGCGCCCCTGCCGCCGGGCGTGGAGGAACTGCTGTTTGCGGGCTTCCTCAACGGCGGCGGCATCCCGCTGGTCAAGTGCCGCACGATCGACCTGGAAGTGCCGGCCAACGCCGAGATCGTCATCGAAGGCTACGCCGATCCGTCTGAGCGGCTTCTTGAAGGCCCCTTTGGCGACCACACGGGCTATTACTCGCTGGCCGACTGGTATCCGGCCTTTTACGTGACGGCCATCACGCACCGCAAGGACCCGATCTACCCGGCCACGATCGTCGGCCGGCCGCCGATGGAGGATTATTTCCTGGGCAAGGCCACCGAGCGGATCTTCCTGCCGCTGCTGCGGATGATCGTGCCGGACATCATCGACTACTGCCTGCCGATGGCCGGGTCGTTCCACAACTGCGCGTACGTGAAGATCCGCAAGGAGTACCCGCTGCAGGCCAGGCGGGTGATGCACGCGATCTGGGGCGCGGGGCAGATGGCCTTCACCAAGTACATCATCGTGGTGGATGAGGATGTGGATGTGCACGATGAGCAGGCGGTGCTGTTCCACCTGTTCGCCAACACCGACCCGCAGCGGGATATGGAGATCGTCCACGGGCCGGTGGATATCCTGGACCACTCCGCGCCCGACCACGGCGCGGGCAGCAAAATCGGTTTTGACGCTACGCGCAAGATGGAGGGCGAGGGGAAAGTGCGACGCTGGCCGACGGCGCTGAGGATGGACCAGGCGGTGGAGGAGATGGTCAGGTGCAGATGGACGGAATACGGGCTGTAGGGGGTGTGGGGCGGGAGGTGAGTGCCGGCCCATCCGCACCGCCCCGGGCGTGCAGGGATGCGGCATGGGCGGTTTCCGATCACGCCCGCCAGGGCCGCACGCTTGCGCGGTGTTTTCGGCGGGCCGAGGGGTCGGCACGAGACGAGTTTCGCGCCAGGCTATGCTGATCCGCGGCCTGCGGGCGGTTGGCGGCGGGGAGGGTCGGCGCTCTGGCCGGCCGGCGCCTCGGACAGGTCGTCCGCCGAGACGGCCACCACGCGATCATCGTCCAGTCGCACTTTGACCAGTTGCGCCAGGACGGCCGCGTCCACCACCACGCCCGTGCCGTGTGGGGTGTTCACCCGCGTGCCGGTCCGCGGCAGGTTCCTGCGCAACTGCTCGTAGGTCTGCTCCTCGAAACGCATGCAGCATTTCAGGCGGCCGCATCGGCCGCTGATCTTGCCCGGGTCCAACGTCGCCTTCTGCAGCTTGGCCGAACTCATGTTCACCGGCCGCAGCAGTTTCAAGAACTGCCGGCAGCAGCAGTGCTGGCCGCAGGTCTCGTAGTCGGCGACCAGTCGGGCCTCGTCGCGGGAGCCCACCTGGTGCATCAGCACGCGGCACCGGAAGTGGCTGGCCAGTTGCTTGACGAGCTGGCGGAAATCGACGCGCTGCTCGGCCAGGTAATAGAAGATCATCAGCTCGCCGCCCAGCAGCGACTCGACGTGGACCATCGACATGTGCAGGTGCAGGTCATCGACGAACCGCTGGCAGGTGCGGGCGTGTTCCCGGCCGAGGAGCACCAGTCGGTCGGCCTCGGCGCGGTCCTCGGGGGTGGCGATGCGCAGGACCTTGCCCTCGGTGGAGAAGGGGTATTCGCTGCCTCCGCAGGCCGACAGGTATTGCTGCAACTGCTCCTGGGTCAGGGCCAGCGCGCAGCCGGTCTGGGTGCAGGTGGTGTTGAGCATCTCGCCCAGCTCGGTGCCGCGGGTGGTGCGGACGACCAGCTTGTCGCCGCAGCGCGGGCGGACGGATCCGGAATAGGAGAACTCGCCCAGAAGCCGCATGTAGCCGTAGCGCACGATCAGTCGTTCGGGCAGGTCGGAATCGGCCTGCGGGCAGCGCGAAGGTTCCAAAACGCGTAGCATGAAAGGGCCTTCTGGTCTGGTTTATCGTACCACACGCACCGGACGGTGCGAAGGCCCAGGGGCGCCAGACGAGGCGCGTGGCCGGGCGGCGAAGGTTTCGCCTTGACCGACCTGGCCGTCATTCATACATTCGCCGGACATGGCCGGCTCCGACGGGCTCAAGCAGGAGTTTTGCCGTCTGTTCGGCGACGGCGGGCGCCTGCATGTCATCCGCTCGCCCGGCCGCGTGAACCTGATCGGCGAGCACACCGACTACAACGACGGCTTTGTGTTTCCGATGGCCATCGAGCCGGAGGTGCGCATCGTGTGCCGCGGGCGGCAGGACGGGCGGATCCGCCTGGCTTCCACGGCCTATCCCGGGCAGGTCGTGGAGTTCTCCGTCGAAGAGCCGATCGAGCGAGGCGAGCCGCCATGGGCCAACTACCCCCGCGGCGTGGCGGCCGAGATGCGCCGCGCCGGCATCCCGCTCAGCGGAATGGATGCCCTCATCTCCAACACGCTGCCCGTCGGCGGCGGGCTTTCCAGCAGCGCTGCGCTTGAGGTCGGCATCGCCACGGCGTTCCTGTCGCTGGGCGGGCTGGACATGGAGCTGTCGCGCATGGCCCTGATCTGCCAGAAGGCCGAGCACGACTACGCCGGCGTGCCGTGCGGCATCATGGACCAGATGATCGTGGCCGGGGCGCGGGCCGGCCACGCCATGCTGCTGGACTGCCGCGACTACTCGAGACAGTTCATCCGCATCGACGAGCGCGACCTGCGCGTGGTCATCGCCAACAGCATGGTCAAGCACGAGCTGTCCGGCGGCCAGTACGCCCAGCGTCGCAGGCAGTGCGAAGAGGGTGTGGCGCATTTCAAAAAGGCCAACCCGGCCGTGCGGGCCCTGCGCGACGTCACGCTGTCCCAGGTGGAGCAGGCCAAGGCCGCGCTGGGCGACGTCGTTTATCGCCGCTGCCGGCACGTCGTCAGCGAGATCGCCCGCACGACCGACGCCGCCCGGCTGCTGGAACGTCAGGAATACGAGCAGGTCGGCCAGCTGATGCTGGCCAGCCACAATTCCCTGCGCGACGACTACGAAGTGAGCGTGCCGGAGCTGGATTACCTCGTGGAGGAGTCCATGAAGGTTAAGGGCGTCTATGGCGCCCGCATGACCGGCGGCGGATTCGGCGGGTGCATCGTGGCGCTGGTCCAGCCGCGCTTCGCCGATGCCCTTCGCGAGCACCTGTCCGCCGCGTATCGGCAGAAGTTCAACGTGACGCCCAGCATCTTCGCGACGACGGCCACGGATGGGGCGACGGTGCTGGAGTAGGCCCGGCTGACTTCGGCCAGCTAAGTCGAGCCGTGCCGGACGAAGATACCCCGCTCTTACGAGCCGCAAGCGTGAGCGAGCGGTGGATACGTCGCAAATCTACTTCACCTTGGTGTGGATGATACGGCCCACATTTCCTGCAAACAGCTTCGCAGCATCCTCCTTCGGAATCTCGAAGTCGGTCTCTACAGGCAGGCGCAATGCCGCCTGAATGAACGCCGGAGTGTTGTTCAGGAAGTGGAAGTTCCAGAGGAAATATCTGCCCTCGGTCAGGCGGAACACCAAGGTGCTCTCCCTTTGGGCGGCGATGGCCCGAGCAGAGCCACCCATCTTGGGCACGTGCTCAAAGACGGTCTCCAACCCCTGTGGCAGCCCCATTCGCACGCCAGTAATCTCCGCAACAGGGATAAAGGGTCTCAGGCCCCACCCTCTGTAGATGCACTGCGCATCGATCCCCCAACATCCGTTGCGCATCACCAGGTAATAAGTGATCCCAGCAAACGCACAGTACGCGACGAAGAATCCGGCAAGTGCCCAGTGCAGCGGGACCTCCACGCCCGAATCCTTTATCGCCACAACGACCATCCCCGTTGCCAGACCGGCGCTCAGTATGTGAGCCAGGAAGATGGGAAGAACCCGAACAAGTGTCAGCGATGTCTTGATCACCCGAACCTCCGAATGGGATGAAGGGCCCTGATCTCTCTGTGGAGAATCTCCCGCCAAGCAATGGCCGCGCTATGGGCCAACAGACGATGATACAGATCGCGCCGGCGGCGGTCCACGCTTCGGGCCGCGCACCGGCCTCTCGCGGACCGTAGCGCTAGTCGGATCGCATCCCTGACGCGCCGCCGCACAGGCGATGCACCCCCGGCCGTCGGCGGAGCGTCCTCACCGTCCCGCCGTGACGATTCCGGTTGCCAACCGCGTTGACGTGCCCAACCACGCCGGCCCGCGCGGCTTGGCCAAATACGCCGGCAGCGCCGCGGACTTGAGGAACCACCGGTGGCCCCTCAGTCGTGCGAGCAGCGGCTTCGCCGATGACTTGGATGCAGTGCACCAGCGCGTAGAGCAGCATGTGGTCGCGGTGAAGATCGTCGCGTGTTCGCGATTCCGAGAAGGCAACGGCTTACCTGGCCGCATCCAGCATGTGCTGGAACCGCGCCCGGTCGTCCATCTCGGGGACGCGCGCCTCACGCGGCATACTGCACCTCGGCGTTGCGCATCACCGCATCCCTGAAATACCGCGAGACGAATCCCGGAGTCTTCAGATCCACCTCGCGCCCGAGCATCTCGGTGAGCTCCACCTGCATGCCTCCGAGATCCAGGAGGCTGGGCGTCTCTCCCGGCGAGAACTCGATCAGCACATCCACATCGCTGTCCGGACGGAAGTCATCGCGCAGCACCGAGCCAAACAGGCTGAGGCGCTTCACGTTGTGCCGCCGGCAGAACCCGGCGACTTGCTCGCGGGCGATGTTGATGCCGTGGTACTTCATCGCACCTCACAGCATTGTACCACCAAGTTGGCCGGTTGTTCGGCCCCCTGGCTTCCCACAAGCTCCGCCCTGCGTTAGCCTCACCGCCATGTCCACCCCGCCCCTCCGCGACACGCTGCTGAAACTTTGCGCCCGCGAGGACCTCTCCCGCGCCGAGGCCCGCGAGGCCTTTGCGTTAGTCATGTCCGGCCAGGCCAACGACGCCCAGATCGCCGGGCTGCTGGTCGGGCTGGCGGCCAAGGGCACCACTGTCGATGAGCTGACGGCCGCCGCCGAGATCATGCGGCAGAACGTCGTGCCCATCGAGTGCCCGCCCGGCGGGCCGGTTATCGACACCTGCGGCACCGGCGGCGATGTCCGCGGGACCTTCAACATCTCCACCGCCGCGGCCATCATCGCAGCGGCCGCCGGCGTGCGGGTGGTGAAGCACGGCAACCGCTCGGCCTCGGGCCGGGCCGGCAGCGCCGATGTGCTGGAGAAACTGGGGCTGAAGCTGGAGCTTTCGCCAGCCCAACTGGCCGACTGCCTGCGACGGTGCAACATCTGTTTTGCCTTCGCCCGCAGCCATCACCCGGCGATGAAGCACGTGGCCCCGGCCCGCACGGCGTTGGGGATCGTGACGATCTTCAACATGCTCGGGCCCCTGACCAACCCTGCCCGCGCCAGGCATCAACTGCTGGGCGTCTTCTCGCCGGAACTGCCCGTGAAACTGGCCGGCGTCCTGCGAGAGCTGGGCAGCGTGCGGGCGTGGGTGGTGCACGCCGAGGATGGGCTGGATGAGCTATCGACGCTTGGGCCAACGCGCATCGCCGAGCTGCGGGATGGTGAAGTGCACACCTGGACGCTGGACCCGCGCACGCTGGGGTTGCAGTACGCCCGCCTGTCGGACCTGCAGGTGAGCAACGTGGACGAGGCGGCCGACGCCATGAAGCGCATCCTGGCCGGCGAAAAGGGCCCCATGCGCGACATCGCCCTGCTGAACGCCGCGGCGGCCCTGGTCATCGCCGGCGCGGCCGGGGATTTGAAAGAGGGCCTGTCGGCCGCCGCCAGCGCCATCGACAGCGGCAAAGCCCGCGCGACGCTGGATGCCCTGATCGCGGCGTCGCAGTCGGCGGCCGGCTAGTCGGCCACCGATGACTCCGCAGGCGTTACGCCGTTGCGATGCGCCCCGGTCACAAGCGACTCTGGCCCATGCGCGTATCGGCATGTTCGGCCGCATCGGATGTACAGTCAGGTGCCACCACGTCACTTGCTCCGGCGAACTTCCAATCGGGCCGCACATTTGGGCCCATCACGTAAGCCCGCCTACTTGTCCCACTCGCACAGGAACCCCGTCGGCATCCAGAAATCCTCGCCCTCGACGGCCACGTCCACCCACAACCCGCCGTCGTACGTGGCCAGGTAGTGTTCCTCGCCGCCGTAGTTGTTGGGCTGGTCCTCGTACCAGGCGGTGAACTTGAACGCCGCGCCGTTGACCCAGCGCCACTCGCCTTCCTTCTTCTCGTCGGTAGCGCCCAGGAACAGGTACCGGCCCTTGATGAGTTTGGCGATGAACTTCTGCTCCTCGGCCGACTCGATGCACGCCAGGTATCCGCCCATGGCCTCGCAGCGGCGTTTGGCCTCGTGCCACGAGACCGCCTCGTCAGCGAAGACCTTGTAGTAGTGGCCGTTGAACAGAACCGCGTCGGCCGGACGCGCCATCTGCGCGGTGGTCGGCCGGGTGGCAGGGCCCGCGGCACACGAAATATTCAGAAGCGCGGCTATCACCAGGAGCGGCGGTGGCGTGTGGATCATTCTCGTGAGCATACGGCCCATATGATAGGCCGACTCGACGGCAGGATGCTTCTCGAGGGGCCAATCAGTGTTCCGCGCCAGCTTTTGATGTAGAGCCTCGCTTCTCGTGGCCCGTTGACTTGCCGCCGACAATTTGAGCCCGAGACAACAAGAACAACGCGACGATTCCCGTCGAACTGGCCGAAAAGCTCATTAAGTCCGGCGAGTAGCGCGCCCGCCGACCGTGCGGGGAGCGGGTCAGTATTTCTCCCAGTGCAGCACGCTCTCCAGCGGCCGCTTGGGCTTGGGCTGGGGCGGCTGGGCCGGATGCCCCAGGGCAATAAGGGAGACCAGCCTGTAGCCGGCCGGTACGCCCAGCATCGACGCGATCTGCGGACAGTAGTCCTTCTTGTCGCCGGCCACCCAACAGGCCCCCAGACCCAGCGCATGGGCCGCGACCAGTATGTTCTGGCTGGCTGCCGAGCCGTCTTCCAGGTAATAGCGCGTGTCCTTGCAGAACACGGCCACGCACGCGGCGGCCTGGGCGATGAACTTGCCGAACTCGGTGATGTCGGCGATGCGCTTGCGCATGGCGGCGTCGGTCACCACCACGAACTCCCACGGCTGCTCGTTGCGGGCGGTGGCGGCCAGGCGGCCGGCATCGATGATCTTCTCCAGCACGGCCTTGTCGATCGGCCGGTCCTGATACTGACGAATGCTTCGGCGGGTGGTCAGTGCGGTCAGTGCGTCCATGGTTCCCTCGCGGATGGCGATCGGCAGATGATAGCAGCCGCCCTCTACCGGTCATATCGCGTGTGCTCCTGCACCGCCCACATGAAGCCGCGGATGGAGTCGAGGCTGGTGCCGGCCGAGATCGAGCCGGCTGTCGTGACGTGCAGGCCGCCGTCGGCGCCGACGGCCGCGAAGTCGCGTTTCACCTCGGCCACCACATCCGCCAGCGTGCCGTTGCGCACGGTGTTGGGAGCGACCTGGCCGTGGATTTCGGTGCGGGGCATGTGGCGGCGAATCTCCGCGGCGCTGACGGTGGGCCCGAAGTTCACGGCGTGGAAGTTCAGCCGCGAGAGGATCGGCAGCAGGTGGGCCATGGCCGAGTCCGAATGCTGGAAGCGGCGGTCATCGGGCCCGGGGCAGAACTCGTCGAATACGCGCTTCATTACCGGGAAGCAGAACCGCTCGTACATCGCCGGCGACAGCAGGGCGCAGTTGTCGTCCAGCCAACTGAAACCGCGGATCTCGACGTTCATCTCGCGGCCGAGGATGCGGTGGTAGCGCACCAGCGTTTCGGCCAGCACCTCATAGAAACGCTCCATGAGTGCCGGCTCATCGACCAGCCAGTAGGCGTACTGCGTGGTGCCGATGACGGAAGTGCCGACGGTGGCCGGCCCGCGGCTGCTGGGGTTGTGGGTGCGCAGGCGGCCGTCGGGCAGGGGCTCCTGACGCTGGACGCGCCCGCCGTTGGAGAAGATAAGATCGCGCAGGCCGGCATCGTCGAGTCGTTCGATGCGGTCCAGCAACTGCGAAAGCTCATCAGGCGTGCTCACGCCCGGCTCGAGCCACGGCGTGGAGTTCTCGGTCAGTTCGATGCGACAGCCGAAGACCTGCTCGATCCGCAGCGGCGGCGGGGGCGCGGGAGACTCGCCAAACGGCCGGATGCCGATGGCCTCCTCGCAGCGGTCGTTGCACTGGCGGTGGACCTGCAGGCGATACTCCGCGTCGCGGTAATACCGTAGCGTCGAGGGCAGTTTCATCTCATCGGACAGCCAGTGGTCATCCAGAGCCAGGGAGATGGGACACCGCGGCTTGTCGGTGCGGAAGGGCTTGCCGCAAGAGGCGGCGTTTTCGGCCCAGAAGCGTTTCAGGTCCAGTTTGACCATGCCCGGGATTCACGGCTGTTGCGGGAGCCTCCCGCGACGGCCGGGCATCCTACCGCCGGCCGCCGGCCCGCGCTTTGCAGTCTGTGACCACGAGGTACAATACCGCCATCGTAACGGCTGGCAATGAGGCGGCCCCTGTCCATGTCGATGAGCCGTTGCTGCTTCGTGCTGCTGATCGTGGCCGGGGCTTCCGCTTTCGCCTCTTCGCGGGAGATCGTGTTTCCCCCCGATGCCCGCGCCGTGATCGACGTGAAGCGCGATTGCGGCGCGAGAGGTGATGGTGCAGCCGACGACACGGCGGCGCTGCAGTCGGCCATCGAGCGCGTCGGCGGCCGCGACCACACGCGGTTCATCTACCTTCCCAACGGCACGTACAGGATCACGCGTACGCTCATCCTCAAGCCGCCGGGGGACGGCAAGGAGGGCTCGATGGTGGGCCCGTGGCTTTGGGGCCAGAATCGCGACAAGACCGTCATCCGCCTGGCCGACGGCGCGGAGGGCTTCGGCGATCCCGGCAAGCCGCGCGAGGCCATCCGCGGGGTGTCGCGACCCGACGGGGCCCGCATGAACGCCGACTTCTTCGACCGCACCATCGTCAACCTGACCATCGACACCGGCAACAACCCCGGCGCCGTCGGCATCAAGTTCTACAGCAACAACACCGGTCTCATGCAGGATGTGCTGGTGCGCGGCAACGGGGCCTGCGGCATCGACCTGGGGTTCAATGACCAGAACGGGCCGTGCCTTGTCCAGGATGTAATGGTCGATGGGTTCGCCATCGGCATCCGCACGAATCACATCATCAACAGTCAGACGCTTTCCCGAGTCACCGTGAACGGAGCGCGCCAGGTCGGTCTGCTGCATTACGGCCAGATGCTGGCTGTCGAAGGGCTGCACGTTATCGGCGCGCCGCTGGCGGTCGATTCGGGCGCAGGTGGCGTCCTCACGCTCATCGACTCGGTTCTGGAAGCGCCGCCGGGCGCCAACGGACCGGCCATCCGCCTGGAGAAGGGCCATCTCTATGCCGCTCGCCTCACGACCAGGGGCTTTTCGCCGGCGATCACGGGCGTCGACGTTCCGGGCGGCCAGGCCGCGGGGCCCGCCGTGGCCGAGTACGGCTCCCACGGCGTGGAAGTCCTGGGCAAGGGGGCGCCGAAGGCGGGCCTGCTGCTCCATCCGCCACGGGAGCCTGATGTGCCCCTGCCCACCAGGGCCGGCGACTGGGTGTGCGCCAACGACTTTGGCGCCAAGGCCGGCGACGAGGACGATGACGCCCCCGCCTTCCAGAAGGCCATCGATGAGGCCGCCAGGAGAGGCGCAAGCACGGTTTACCTCCTGGGTGGCAGGAGCGCCGACCCGAACTGGTACTGGATGAAGCGAAACGTCCGCGTGCACGGCTCGGTCAACCGCATCATGGGCTTCGGATTCGTCCGCATCCTGGGCGGATCGAGCAAGGACCCGGCCTATCCGGAGAACCTGGCCAAGTTCGTCGTGGCCGACGACCCCCTGGGGGCCAAGACCGTTGTCTTCCAGCACCTTCAGGTCTTTTCGCCCTGGCCGAGCTTCGGCATCGAGGCCAGCGCGCCCGGGCGCACGGTGGTCTGCCGCACCACGGGCGGCACGGTGATCGCGCGGCCGGGGACGACAGTGTTCATGACCAACTGCGTGGGCCACTGCTACCAGGAGCGCGGCTCGACCGTCTGGTCGCGCCAGTGGAACACCGAGGGCGGCCCGGAAAAGGTGGGCGTCAACACGCGCAACGACGGCGGGCAGCTGTGGATCCTGGGAATGAAGACCGAGGGCGTCAGCACCAAAGTCCAGACGCTCGGCGGCGGCCGCAGCGAGGTGCTGGGCGTCCTCAACTACAACTGCACCGGCGTCAAGGACGATACCCCGTTCTTCCGCGTCGAGAACGCGACGCTTTCGGTGGCGGGCTACCGGGAAGTCTGCTTCATCGGCGCATGGTGGAAGGTGCCGGCACTGGCCGTACTGGACGGCACGGAGCTTCGCCATCCGCCGCAGCAGTGGCAAACCTGGTCCCTCCTGCGGGTGGGCCAGTAGCCCTTGCCGGCGCCGGCTGCCGACGGCTGGCTATTTCCCCTTGATGTACCCCACCCGCCGGAAGTGGTCCAAGGCCTCCTGGACGCTGTAGAACACCCGCGTGGCCGGGGCGGCCACTGGTCGAGAACCACTACTTGGTCAGCGCCGCAACCAGATCATCGGCCATGGTGGGCCATCTGTCGTTACTGCCCCACAGGTAGATCTTCGCCTGCGGCGTGCTGGAGATGAGCCGCGCCGGGTACGTCTGCGCCTGCCCATGCGTCGGGTCCGGCCCGCCATCGTCGTAGTCCGGCGGCATGATGTGCACCACGGCCTCGTGGTCCTGTTTCACCGTGCGGTGTTCGCGTGACACCAGGAAGATGGCTTTGCCCTTGCCCTCCGGCCGGTAGGAGGGATACGTGTCATCCACGGTGCGAAGGATCGACCACCCGGCCGGCAGGATCGCCTTTACGCGGGCGACCGTGTCGTTGGCGGCGGCGGGCGCGGCCGGTTGTGTGGCGGTCGGGGCAGCAACCGGACGGGTCGTTGTGTGTGCCTCGACCCACTTGGCCCATCCGCGGTGGACGTCGGCCAGCCGCTGCTCGGGCGTCTGCTGGCTGGGCCAGAACTCGGCCTTGGTCAGGATGGCCGGATCGCCGGCAAAAGAGAGCCGCAGGTTACCGTCCTTCAGGAAGTAGGTCGTTTCCTGGTCCGCGGCTTCCGGAAGGTTCATCCCCGGCCAGTTGGGGCACTTGTCGAGCCCGTTGGCGGCCACGACCTCGTGCAGCGACCTGCCACGCATGGCGTCCGTGTCGAGGGGCTTGCCGGCACCACACACGATCGCCAAGGGAGACAATGCCAGGATCGCCAGTCCACATATAGGGGGCCGGGAGTCTTTTGTTCGTAACGGGCCGTCGGACACGCCGTGCTTTGTCTGGGGGCTGCACCGGTGGCCGCCACCTGGGCGTTGTCCTGCTGCGGCATACGGTCCTGACCGACATTCTATCACGCATCAGCGCGCGTGTCGCGATAGGCGAAGGCAGCTCGGCCGCGGGACGACGGACGGGGAGTTGGCCACCGATAACACCGATGAACACCGATGCACGCCGGGCCCTATCGGTGCAAATCGGTGCCCATCGGTGGCTCCGCCTTCTTTCTTTCCGGCACCGTGCCGCACTCGGGGCAGCGGTCGGGCGTCGCGCGAAGGTCGTAGCCGCAGACGAGGCAGTGGCCCGGCGGATAGCGGTACCAGTGCAGAAACCGGCGCACTGCCGGACGCACCATGAATACTCCAGGGATCAGGAGTACACACAGAACCAGCCAGTTGGGGGCGATGATCTGTATCCACCTGACCCGTGTCTCCCACGAAGGGAATTCCATCATGGTGGCAAGGCCAAAGGCCCAGTGAACATAAAGGTACTCGCTCGGCATGGAGAGGAAAGGCCCGCTGCTTCCCGTCGGCCGTACGTGTCCCCACCACTCGCGCTCTCCATCTGCGCGGGAGAGGAGGGGCACCTCAACGCTGCTGACCGAGCGATGTCTACCCGGCACCGAATACTGGATGATATATGAGTTCAGCCCAAACGGCACGCAGGAGAACGAGCGCGACCTGTCAATGGTGACATCGGGCGTGCGTGCAAAGAAGAACAGCACCTGACCGGCGTACGACTCAAGTATCAGGGCCGACCTATCGTCGCGGGCGACGTGATAGAGACCATCGCGATGCCATAGACCACGTGCCCACAGCAACAAAAACAGCCCCAGTGCCGTGACCCAAATCACAGTCGGCAACCGCACAAGCCATCTGCGCCATCGCCGTGCCATACGCAAAGCCGCGTGTCGCGGCAGTCGAGAACGCGCACGCAGAATGCACCCGTCTGCCCAGCCGCGCCAGACATCGGTGCGCTAACCGCCTTTGACGAATATCGTCGTGCCCAGACCCTTGCTCCCGTCCACCCAGATAAAGATGTCGTAGTTCGTTCCTGCGGCAGCGCCGATGTTCGTGATTGTGATAGCGTACACGTCCCCTCGTTGATTGGCACAGGTCACATTGAACAACAGAAGAGGCGCCCCTTGGGCCTGAAGCACGGCCCCAGTAGCAGCATTGCGGACCTCAAACATGAAGTTCCCGTCCGGTTTGAACCCGCGTTGAGAGGGATCATGCAGCGTGCAAAACCAGTTCTTCTGGTTCGGCACCCCGGGCGCCACCTCAAGCCTGTTTGCGGCGGTGTTACCCGCATTGTTATTTACGTTTCTGTTCGCCGTGAACCACCTCTGCTTCGTGGGTGCGGCCGCCTGCATGAACACTCCGCCTGCGGCGCGCTGCAGCTCGGTGACCGGATCCTCCTCGACGCTGTCAGCCACGATGATGGTTGTGCCGCTCTCCTCGTAGCCCGCCAATGCCTGCAAGATATCGGCCTCAGTCTCGGCTGCCCCGAACACGAACGTGAAGGCGCTCTGCCCGGTGAAATCGACCGCCATCGTGGTGGCGTGCTGATCCGCAAAGGCCCCCTCACCATAGGCTTCGATGTCCACGTACCCGTCCGTGTCCCCGGTCAGTTGCTCGCCGTTGAGGTTCCCGTAGGTAGTCAGATTCTCGAAGGTTTGTCCAAGGCCCTCCACCCGCGCGTACTGGCCGGTCCAGTTCATCGTTCGGCTGTAGTACCCGCTGCTTGAACCATCCACCATTACGAGGCATTCGTACAGGCACGGGGAAACGTCGCTGGGGTAGTAGAGATGCGTCACCGTAACTGCCCCGACTTCGACAACGCTCTCGGCGACGACCCCGTCGCTCCAGAAACTCACCACCGTGCCCGGTTGCTCCCAGAAGGGCGAACTCGGCCCGGTGCTCAGGTTCCAGTTGTTCCATCCACGATAGAAGCCGTTGACCACGCCCCCTTGCAGCCCCTCCACCCCGGCCGGGCCGAAGCTCATCCCTATGAACGCCGTCGGCGTGCCCCAGGCAGCGCCCGCCGACCATTCGCCCAGGCCCTGGCCGCTGGCGATGGCCTGCATGTCGATGTCCATCTTCCCGGCAATGCCCGGGCCGCCCAGGTTGCCCCACGGGTCCACATTCAGCGCCAGCATCCCCTGGATATGCGTGGAGATGCCGAACTGCTCGCGGATCGCGGCATCCTCCTGAGCATCTTCGGAGAATCGCACCGGGTCCTCGTAGGGCATTGCGCCGTTGGCGATCAGGCCGCCGACGCCCTCATCCAGCGTGTCGGCCAACTCTCCGCCGGCAATGGCCGACGGCGGCGAGTAGTAATACGTGGTCACCGGTTCATTGTACGCGTCAACGCCCTCGAACCGATAGACCGCATGGACACGGAACAGGACGGTGTTCTGGTTCGTCTGCCCAATGCCCCGGTACTCGTAAGTGTTGCTGCTGGTTCCGCTCAGCACCGCCTCGTATTCGTGTGCCCCGCTGGTCTGGCTGATGATCTCCACCTCGAAGATCTCGGTGCCCCCGATGCTCTGGTCGTAGTCCCAGCCCAGCGTGGTCACGGGCACCCACTCCTCGTCTTCATAGACGTAATCGAGGCTCACGGACGTGATGACCGGCGCCTTGGGAAGGGGCGTCGCGACCAAGCGAGCGTAGTCGGCCGGGGAGTCGCCATCTTGATTGAAGGCGACCAGGCGCATGTAGTAGATGCTCCAGTCGTCCAGATCCGTGCCCCAGTCGGCCGCGCAGAAGCCGCCGTCCATTTCCTCGATTTCCCAGATGGTTGGATAGCTCAGTCCGGCCGGGTCCTGCACATCGGCATCGCGGTCCACGCGGGCCACCTCAAAGCGATACCCATCCTCATTGTCTGCGTTGTCGTTCCAGACGACGAAGCCCGCCTCGACGAAATCGGGCAGCCCCGTGGCCCCCTGGCTGTCGTAAATCGCCTGGGCGACCACCGGGTTGTAATCCTCAAGCAGCGACTCGTAGGTCGCCCCCAGCCCGGTGGGCGCGGCCGGGACGCTGAGAAGACGGCGCTCTTCCAATGCCTCACACGCTGCCCGCGCGCAGATTCGACGCTTCCGAGAGATGCGGTTCATACGGACCTCCTTCGGTCCGTTGAGATGTGGATCACTCGGTCCCCTGTCAGCACTGCCCCACGCAGCACTGGCCGCACTATGCGCAAAGGGGGGGCGCTGTCAAGAGAAAAATCGTCGGATTTCCGGTGAGGTTCTGGGGGATTGCGGGCGAACCCAGCAACCCGTCTGCCCGTCGGAGACCCGCGCCGGGTGCATGGCTCCCCACTGGCTACTGACCACTGGCTACTTCCCCTTGATGTACCCCACCTGCCGGAAGTAATCGAGGCATTCCTGGACGCTGTAGAACACCCGCGTGGCGGTGCCGGTGACGAACGGCGAGGGGGTCTTGGAGCAGGCCCAGATGACATACACCTCGCGGCCGCCCTCGAAGGCGTGGTGCAGCTCACGTTCCACGCCGCTGGAGACGGCGGGCTTGCCGTTGGGAAGCTCGGGCACCAGGCTGATGATCATGTCGGCCTGGTCGATCATCTTGAAGTCGCGGGCGTAGATCTGGCCCATGATGTCGGAGCTGATCTGCGCCACCTCGGCGGTCTTGACCGTGACGGTGCCCTCGGAGCAAACGACGTCCATGGTCGTGCGGCCCTCCTGCAGGGCCTCCAGGGCCTTGGTGTGCAGCACGAACTCGTCCACGTCGGCCGGGTCGAAGCAGATGAAGTGCTCGTCGATGGCGGCCTTGAACCGGTCGATTTCGGCCAGCGTGTCGGGCAGATCCATCACATGGGTGATCGGGAACGACAGGTACGCCTTCTTGCGGTAGTTCTCGAAGAGCAGACGGTAGAGGGTCTTGACCGAAAGCTTCCCCCGGCCGCGGCTGATCATGTAAAAGTGCCCGTAGCCGCGGGCGATGTTGGCTAGGATCTCGGTCGCCAGCAGTTCCTCCTCGCGCCAGACCATGATGTCCTTGAGCACGTGGTCGGTGTTGTGGTCGCGGACCAGGCGATAGTGCACATCCTCGACGTTATCCAGCAGCGTGCAGTACAGGTCGGCGTTGAAGGCCTTGACGTGGTCGAAGTCGAAGGCCGCGAACAGGCCGTGCCGCCAGCGGAACGTCGCGTGGGTGTTGACCAGCACATGCTCGTGCTGGTCGGCCAGGCGCAGGATCTCCTTGAAGACCGCCCGGCGCAGCGTGTTCAGCCGCGTGATCGGCAGGTTGAGGATTCGCCCCGCCGGCACATCCGGGGCCTCGGCGTACATCATCCGCCCGACGTGATAGACCTCCAAGTCGTGGCCGTTGTCCTTGGCCATCTTCTTGAGGGCGTCCAGGTAGGGGCCTTTGTCCACGCCGACTTGTCCGGTGACGATGGTTCGCATAGGAGGTCCAAGGTAATGCACGACGGTGCGGAATGGAATCCAGGGCGGAACATGGTAGCGCAGGCTTCAGCCTGCGCCGGATTCCCGCAGTGCGGGCTGAAGCCCGCACCACAACATGGCTATGGCCCGGGGGGGTTGTCCTGGGGCTTGTGGGCTTCCTCCCAGGCCTGGCGCCAGACGGACGCGATGCGATCCACGGCCCAGGCCATCTGGTGGGCCTTCATCTCCAGCACGGTCATTTTCCTGCCCAGAAACGCGCCCTCGAAAAGGAAGAACTTCTCCGCGTCAAACGGGCCGACACGGCCCTTGCCTTCGGCCCGCGGGTAGGCCGCGGCCGCCGCCCGGCCGATCATCGGCAGCGCGTCGTAGCTGATCAGCGACACGCGCAGCGACGATTCCCACAGGTCGCCGCTGACGGCCGGCTTGGGCTGCTCCAGCGCCTGGACGAATGATGCCCAGAACTTCTCCCGCAGCGCCGGGTAGTCGTCGTATTCGTCGTCACACAGGCGGTATTCCACGTCGGCGTGCGCGTTGGGGGGGCGAGCGATGCCGGGGAAATAGGTGGCGCTCTTGTAGTCGATGGTGTTGTGCTGGGGCTGGGTGTTGTCGGCCAGGTAGTGGGCCAGGTAGCCGGCCCATTTCTGGGCGTGCTCGTCGCGCGGGAACTGCCCGGGCTTGTCAGCCAGGCGGCCCAGGCGAATCTGCTCGACCAGCCGCTTGTAGCAGTCCTCGATGCGAAACGGCAGCATCCCCGCGGTCTTGTACCGCGGGTCGGTCCTGTCGCGCGGAATGTCGGCCAGGGCGGGCTTGTGGGAAAGGTCGTGCTTGTAGGTGCGCTTGGACTGGTCTGGATGCAGCAGTTCCAGGTCGATGTAGTGCAGCAGCTTCTCGTGCACGCCAAAGGGCGCGACGGTCGATTCCGGAGGGTCGGCGGCGGCGTGCAGGTCGGGCGCGACGGCCCAGAACGAGACGCCATCGGCGCCTCGCGGGAACGCCCCGATGCGATTGGACATGAAGAATCGCTTCTCTGCGGCCATGTCCGTCAGGTCGGGGGTGATGGTCTTGAGCCATGCTCGCATCTCGGCGGGCGTGGACTCGTCGGCCAGCAGCCGCATCACCGCCAGGCGGGTGAGCTGGATATGCTCCTTGGTGCTCCAGGCTGCCGCGGGGCAGGCCAGCGCGGCCAGGACGAATGCAACCAGCAAGGCTTGGCCAAACATATATCGCATCGTTCTGTGAGAGGTGGACGGCCTTGCCCGCAGCCTCAGTCGATCACCCGGTTGGTGTTGCCCCCATACCGTGCCGCCGCATCCGCAAGCATCCGGAAGTCTTGGGACGCGTTGTAGACAGTGCCGCGCGGCATCCACAGGGACGGGTCAGAGACTTCCAGATCGCCCATCAGGGCGACGTGCCCGTCAAAGAAGCCCACGTTGAGGCGATAGGCGTCGGCCGGTCCGCCGCTGCCGCGGTATCCGTGTCGGAACGCATAGATGCGGGCATCGATCTGACCTGGTCCCGAACCGTTGCCAGGGGCACCCTTGCGGTTCCAGGAGTTGGATCGTTCCGTGAAAGCACCCACGTCGCCGCAGGTGCCGCCGCCCGATCCCATATAGGAAAAATCGATATCGGGTCGGGTTCTCTCGTTGGAGTAGCGGGCGCCGTCTGCAATGTAGATCTTGCGTGAGGCGTCGCCGATCTTGGAGAGTTTGGGCGCGTAGCCGGCGGGAGTGCTCAAGTTGACGCTGCCGCGCATGATGCCCACGCCGCCGCCGGGCAGTGTGCCTGGCACACTGGTCCCGTAATGGAGGAGGTGGAACTGGGTGGCGATGTTGTAGGAGACGATGATATCGGTGTTGATGGGGACCGACCCATACTGAACGCCGAGTATGTCGTTGTCCGGGCAGCGGAACGCCGGCCAGAGGCGCAGCTTGTTGAAACGGGCTTGGCGATCTCGAAGCGTTTCGCCGTCGGGCAGCTGAATCGATAACATGCGGGCGATCGGGGACATCCAGTCCCAGGCGGCCACGACATCAGGGCAGTTGTTGTCGCCATATCCCTGTTTCACCAGGTGAGCGCTGGATGAGTTTATGCTGCCGGGGATGTAGTCGCCGTACTCCGTCGCATACATTCGCATGCCCTGCAGGATGGAGCGCAGGTTGGCGGCACAGGCCACCGTGCGGGCGGCGCCGCGGGCCTTGTTCAGCGCCGGCAGGAGGATCGAGATCAGCAGGGCGATGATGCCAATAACGACCAGCAGTTCGACAAGGGTGAAACCGCTCGTGCGGCGGATGCTCTTCCGCATGGATGTCCTCCAGAGGGCGTCCGTGCCCGGCTCATTCGCTCAGCGACGGTCGTTGGACCGGGGCCTGTACTGGTCTCTGGTGGGCGGCGGGCGGCTGCCCGGCACCGGCACCGGATTGTGTCCCACCACCAGCCTCCCGCAATCCGGGCAGAACGTCGGCTCCTCTTTACCGATGTAGGAGTTGAGCAGCACGGGCGTCGGTTCGCTTTTGACCTGGCCGTCGGCCGTCCAGTAGCACAACTCGGCCGGGTAACCGGTTTCGGCCTTGCTGTACGGCGAGGGGACCGGGATGCTGGTGCCCTCTTGCACCTTGTAACGGAAGCTGGCTCCCGTCTGGGCGCAGATGAACAGCCGGTCGCGCGAGGCCGCGGCCGCCTCGCTGTCGCCCACGAACGCCCGCATAGACGCCCAAAGCGCCCAGGCTCCGACCAACGCCAGCACGACCGCGACGGCCACGCCGGCCCTGGAACCCAGAAAGTCCCGAAGAGCCTGCAAACGCCCGCCGTCCGCCTGAGGCCGCAATGCCTGCACTGCCACACGTCCCATTGTCGGCGGATGATACGCAAGCGGGGCGCGCGCTTGCAACCCTGAGCCACGCTGGCAACAGGGCAAACTCCTCAGGCTGGCGCAAACTCGCGGAAAGTTGACAGTTCCTTAGTGAAACCGATACTTTTCGGCAAGATAGTGGCCGCCCGTCGCTCGGCGGCGAGGCTTGCTGGCGGGCCGGGCGTGCGGGTTGGCCAGGGCGATCAGGCGGCGGTAGTCAGCGTCGCGGACCGCTTGGTGTGGTCGGATGCAGGGCATGGGCGTTGCGGAGGGATGCGATCCTCGAGCCTCCTCTTAGGGACACGAATGTAACCTCATATTCAGGCTGAGGTTGTGTTCGGCAGAGGCGTTTGGCATCGACAGGTTGGCTATCTTGATTGGCCGGCAGGTCGTCCGGGGGTGGCGCTGGAGTTGTCCGGAATCAGCTGGAGCGGCTTCTTTTGAATAGAATCTTGCGAAAACCCTTGGAGCGGCTCCTGGCCGTTTCCGTGCTGCTGGTCAGCGGCTTGTGCGGCCTTGCGCCGGCGCAGCTTCGCGTCGTTTCCTACAATACGCTGGACAAACCTAGCTCGCCCTCCAACAGCGACTTCCAGACGATCCTTTCGGCCATCGGGACCGAGTCGGTCAACGGCATAGCCAAACGGGTGGACGTGATCGCCTTGCAGGAGCAGACGGGCAATGATGTGTCCGGAACGGCGGTGAACCTCGCCAATCTGCTCAATAACCTATATGGCGTAAGCAGTTATGTCGGATTGGTCCCCAGCGGCCAACTCTCCACGGACCGGCAGGGGATCGTGTACGATTCCAGCACGCTGACGCTGCTGAGCACCGCCGTGATTCCGTCCGGAGGCGTACGGCCGTTGGTTCGTTTCCAGCTCAGGCCGGTCGGCTATGACAGCCCGGACGCGGCCTTTTATCTGTACAGCATCCATCTGAAGGCGGGCAACACGGCCGATGATCGCGCCACCCGCGCCACCGAAACCGCCACCCTGCGGGCGAACATCGACGCCCTGGGCAGCGCGCATGTGATCGTGGCCGGCGACTTCAATGTTTATGCCAGCAGCGAGACGGCCTACCAGAACCTGGTCGCCGTGGGTGCCAACCCGCAAGGCCAGCTTTTCGACCCGATCAACAAGCCGGGCTCGTGGAGCGGCAACTCGAGTTTTGCCATCAACCACACGCAGAGCACTCGCACAACGCAGCTCCCCGACGGCGGCGCATCGGGCGGAATGGACGACCGTTTCGACTTCCAGCTGGTCAGCGGCCAGTGGATGGACGGCAACGGCCTGAGCTACATCGGCCCGACTGCCCCGGGTACCTCGGCCACTCACGCCTACCGCGCCTTTGGCAACGCCGGCAACACGTTCAACGGCAACATCAACGACCCGCAGAACACCTCCAAGCCAGCCGGCGTCCTCAATGCGCTGTACAACGCCAGCGACCACCTGCCGGTGGTTGCGGATTACCAGGTGCCGGCGAAGATGAGCGTGAGCGTGGGGGCGGTGCCGTCCACCGTGATCGTCGGCGCTGCGGTGAGTGTGCCGGTGACCGTGAGCAACTCGGCCAATGTGGTGGCCGCGGTCGGCGCCGACGAGCTGATCTACAGCGGCAGCGGAACCGGCGGCGTGCTGGGCAGTTTTAGCGGCGTGGACTATGCCCTGGGTGGGGCTAACAGCCACTCGCTGTCGCTAAACACGGCGACGGCCGGACCGGTCAGCGGGCAGGTGCTGGTGACCAGCACCAGCCAGGCCGTGCAGAGCGGCTCGTTCAGCCAGAACGTCTCGGCGACGGTGCTGGATCACTCTCAGGCATCGTTCAGCGCGGGCGTGGACCAGGATGTGCTGACGATCGACTTTGGCAAGGTGGTGGTCAACAGCGGCACGCGGACGATGCCGTTTGCGGTCCACAACCTCGTCGGCACGCCGGGTTTCACGGCGGCACTGGACATCGACGCCGTCAACGGCAGCGGCGATACAGGCCGGCTCTACACGAACCTGACGCCGGTGGCGAACATCCCGGCCGGTTCGAGCAGCGGGTTTCTGGCGACACTGAACCCAAACTTAGCCGGGCCCTTGTCGGCCACATACCAGGTGAGCGTATCAGATCAGAATCTGCCGGGAGCGACGGCGGGCGCGACGCTGACGATCAACCTGACAGCGACGGTGATCGTGCGAGGCGACTTCAACGCCGACGGCATCGTCAACTGGCAGGATATCGACCTGCTGGGAGCGAACCTGGGCGGCGGCGACATGCTCTATGACCTCACCGGCGACAACGCCGTCAACTTCGCGGATGTGAAGGAGATGGTGTACGGCGTGCTGAATACGCGCTTCGGCGACAACAACACCGACGGCCTGGTGGACCTGGACAACGACCTGCCGCTGTTCCTGACGGGCTACGGCGGCGGCGGAAGCGGCTGGTATTACGGCGACTACACACTCAACGGCGCAATCGACCTGGACAACGACTTTGCGCTTTTCGTGGACGGATACAACGGCCTGGGCGGCAGTCCCCTGGCCCTGGTAGCGGCCATCGAGGCCGCGGGGCTGGATGGGAATGTCCCCGAGCCATCGGCACTGGGGCTGCTGGCGCTGGCCGGCGGCCTGCTGGGCCGGCGGGGGCGAAGGTAAGGAATCGGGAACGGGAATACAGGAAACTCAAACCGAGGGAGACGGCGATGAGAGCGAAGACACAGAAGAGGCTGGCGTTGGCCGCTTGGGCGGCTTTGGGATTCTCGACGGCGGCATTCGGGCAGATCAGCCTGACAACTGGGCCGTACACGCAGAACTTTGACTCCATACTGGTTACGGTTCCAGCCGACAACACTACGCAAAGCTCGCCCCCACTTCCCACGGGCTGGGTGTTCAGCGAGTCGGGGTCCAACGCGAATACGAGTTACCGCGTTCACAACGGCGGCAGCAGTGCCGGCGACACGTACCTGTTCGGTGCGACAGGCAGCGCAGAGCGCGCGCTGGGGGGCATCGCCAGCGGCAGTCTGCTGCCTACATGGGGCGCACAGTTTGTCAACGGGAACGGCGCGCTGGCCATCACATCTTTCTCCCTGGCTTATACCGGCGAGCAGTGGCGCGACGGGGGCGCGACCGCTCCCGCAGCCCAGACGACTTTCTTTGAGTACAGCCTGGATGCCACGACGATCACCGGCGGCACGTGGACCTCGGTAACAGCGCTGAACTTCACCAGCCCCACCTTCGCCAATACGGGCGGCGGCGTGGCCCTGAACGGAAACGATCCGGCCAACCAGGTCGTGTTCGCCGAGACGTTGGTCGCCTCGGGGCTGAGTATCGCGCCGGGGCAGACCTTCTGGATCCGCTGGCGGGATATCAACGACAGCGGGAACGATCATGGTCTGGCGATCGACAACGTGACCCTCACCTTCACGACGGGCCCCTGGGTGCCGCCGACGTACCTGACATGGGATGCCGACACCGGCGCCGCCGGCGTGCAGAACGGCGCGGGCACATGGAGCGCCTCGGGCAACAACTGGTGGAACGGGACGGCCAACGTGGCCTGGAGCGGCGTCGATGCCGTGTTTGGGGTGGCGGGGAGCGGCACGCACACGGTCACGATCGGCACCGGCGGCGTGACGGCCGGAAACGTGAAGTTCACGGCCGGCTCACCGACCTACACGCTCGCCGGCGGCGACACGCTGACGATCAACGGCGGGATCACCGCCGACAACTCGGCCACGATCAGCGCCCCGGTCAACGTCGGCGCGGATCAGCAGTGGAACGTGGCCGCAAGCCAGACGCTCACGGTCAGCGGCGCGGTGTCCGGCGGAAAGATCATCAAGGGGGGGTCGGGAACGCTGATTCTCTCCAACACGGGCAACTCGCACAACGGCGTGCAACTCGACGCGGGCATCCTGGAGCTTGCGGCAGACGGGAATCTGGGCGCAGCAGCCGCGGAGTTCGTCAGCAGCGGAGGCACGATCAAGTTCACGGCGCCGGCCACCTTCCCGGGCCCCGGCGGCGGGGCGGGCGGGAGGACGTTCCGCCTCAACGCCGGCACGACGGTCTTTGATACCAACGGCAATGACATCACGATCGCCGGAGATCTGGTGGGAGGAGGCAACCTCGTCAAGACAGGCGCGGGCGTACTGACGCTGGCCAGCCCCAGCGAGCCGAGCCCTCTGAACTTCTCGGGCGGCACAATCATCAACGGCGGCACGGTGCGGGTCAACGCCGAAGCGAACAACTTCTGCGCCACGGGCAGCGGCGCGGTCACCATCAACAACGGCGGCGCCTTCCACATCGATGATATCCAGGTTGGGGTTCCCTGGGGATCGGTTAGCTCCCGGATCTTCCTCAACCATGGCGGAACGCTTCTGGGCACCGGACCGGGCGCCAACTACAGCCGCGGCGGCGATGCCCTGACCGTGCAGAACGGCACGGTGGACAGCGAAGTGGTGGTGGACATCAAGACACTCAACGCCACCGACGTCTTCACCTTCGGCAACACCGTCCGCACCGGCACGGCGCCGACGGGCCTGGACAGCTCCTACAACAAGATCCGCGTCAGCGGCCCGGGCCGCGTCGTGTTGTCCTCCGGCGGCACGACCAGCACTGTGGCTTTCCGCGGCTCGTGGGAAATCAACGGCGGCATCCTGCAAGTGGGTCCCCTGCTCGGCAGCAGCCTGGGCGAGCCGCTCAATGCGCTGGGGTTCCGCACGGATGGGACCAACTTCGTGTTCACGCCCGCGACGGTGAACGCCGGGGCGATGCTGGCCATCGGCGTGGACGAGACCAACCCCAACGTCGGCCCGCCGACCAATGGCCTGCCGCCGTACATCCGCAACCCCATCACGCTCAACGGCGGGAAGATCGCTTCGACCGCATTCGATGTGGACCAGTACGGCGATCCGAACGTCGCTTCCCCGGTACACGGGGCCCTGGGCGGGGCACTGACGGTGCAGGGCGGGTCGATCCTCGTTTACAACCCCATCAACAGCACCTTGACCGGCTGGGACTACCAGGGCCCGCGCAACGTGAACCTGGTGTCCGACGGCGACACCAGCTGGTCCGGCAACCTCACGGTCGACCCCGGTCCGCTGGGCGTGGGCGGGGCGTTCAAGATCAACCGCACCGGCGGAACCGTGTCCGTCACGGCCGGGGCGTCGATCACCGTGCTGGCCGGCGCTTCGCTGCAACTGGATGGCACCGGCGTGCTGTCGGATGGCACCAACCATGTCAACATCGTCAACAACAGCGTCAGCTCCCTGAACGTTGTTACCGGCAACCACGCCGTGGGCGATGTCACCGGCGTCGGCAACACCACCGTGGAGAACACCGCATCGCTGACGGCCAACCGGATCGTGCAGAACGCCCTGACGCTCAACGGCGGCAACGTGAACATCCGCGTCAACGGCGGGCCAAGCGGCGTCAGCGCAGTCAACTCGCTGAACATCGTCGGCAGCGGCACGCTGGACCTGGCCGACAACGACATCACCATCGACTACAGCGGCCCGTCGCCCATATCGTCGGTCGTCGGCTGGATCACCAGCGGCTACAACGGCGGGGCGTGGACGGGCACGGGCATCAAGAGCAGCCAGGCCGCCTCGGCCGGCAACACCGCACTGGGCTACGGCGATGACGGCAACATCATCACCGTCAAGTACACCTGGTACGGCGATGCCACGCTGGACGGCACGGTGAACTTCAACGACCTGCTGAAGCTCTCGCAGAACTACAACGGCACGGGCAAGGACTGGAGCCTGGGCGATTTCACCTACGACGGCAACGTCAACTTCAACGACCTGCTGAAGCTGTCGCAGAACTACAACAAGACCGGCCTGAGCCCGGCGGCCGGCGGCGATGCGGCGGTTCCCGAGCCGGCGACGGTGTCGCTATTGGTGCTGGCGTCGGCCGGACTGCTCGCCCGGCGGCGCAGGAGCTGAAGGTGGCACGGGCTACCAGCCCGTGACGAGGGCCTTGGGCAAGATGCCCATGGCTTGGCAAGCGAGTGAAGCAAGAGTCGTGGCGGCGCTGGCGGAGGGCTGGCGCCGCCACGGCGTGCAGGCTGGAGCGCAATGAGCAATCGGCGTACTCGCAGGGCGAAACTGCACGCCGCCGTGTTCGCGGCGGCCAACTTGGCGGCGTTGCCGTGCGCGGGCGCAGAGCTGCTGCTGGACCTGCGCGTGGCCGGCGGCGGCAAGTCCGCGCTGGTGCAGCAGGCCGGCGACGTCGTGAACCTGGAGCTGTATGCCCTGGTGCGCGATGCCAACGCCAACCCGGCCGACAACGGCTTGAACGCCACCCAGGGCGCGTTCACCAGCGGCAACGGCGGGCTCAAAGGCAACATCGCCGCATCGCTGCCGCCGGCTTACGCCCAGTTCGGCAGTGCCAATCCCGCGCCGGCCGACCTGGACGGCGACGGGGATATGGACGTGGGCGCCCTGCCGGCCGCGTCCAGCGGGTTCTGGATCGCCTCGGCCGGCGTCAGCGGCACGTTCGGCTCGTCCAGTGGCGTCGAGAACATCGGCGGCGTGGACTACAAGGCCTGGCTGATCGGCACGGCGACGTTCACGGCCGGCGACGTGCAGTCGTGCACGACGCAGCTGAGTTACCAGCCGCGTATCGGTGATGCGAATCTGGGGGTGTACCCGCACAAGTATTACGCCGACGGCGGCGTGTTCACCTCGATTCTGGCAACGGATGTGCGTCTGTCGTTGGGCGAGGCGGTGACCGTAACACGGGCGGCCGTGTGGAACGGCGGGATGGGCGCGTGGGAGACGGCCGCGAACTGGTCGGCGGGGCTTGTGCCCGGCAGCGCCTGCGTCGTGCAGATCGACGCTTCCAAGCCGGCCGCGTCCACTGTGACGCTGACGTCGATGACGACGGTCGGCGGACTGACGATCGATGGCGGCGATACGTTGCTGGTCAATGCCGGCGGGCGGCTGGTCATCAACTACACCGGCTCGAGTCCGGCGGCGACGATCCGCGGCTACCTGGCCGGCGGCTGCAACGGCGGCTTGTGGACGGGCACGGGCATCGCCAGCAGCGACGCGGCGTCGGCGGGCAACACGGCCGTGGGATGGATCGACGGCGGCGGCGCGATCACGGTGCGTTACACGCTGTACGGGGATGCAACGCTCGACGGGACGGTGAACTTCGCCGACCTGCTGGCGCTGTCGCAGAACTACAACACCTCGGGCAGGCAGTGGATCGACGGCGACAGCGACTACGACGGGTTTGTCAACTTCGCCGACCTGCTGCGATTGTCGCAGAACTACAACCAGAGCCTGCCGTCGGGCGCGGCGGCCGTGCCCGAGCCGTCGGCGCTGAGCGTGTTGGGGCTGAGCGTGCTGCTGCTGCGACGCCGGCGGGCGTTTTACGGGCGTTGAGCCGCCGGCGAGCCCTTGCGGATCATCAAGGCGGGCACGACGGCCAGCTTCGGATCGACGCGCCGACCGGCAAGCTGCTGCTCGATCATTCCCATCGCGACTTGCAGCATCCGGGAGTGGTCCATCTCGGCACAGGGTATGTTGGGCAGGAGCCGCACCGTATGATGGCGCTCGACGCGGTCGAAGCTGGCCAGGGCCAGGTCCTCGGGGATGCGCACGTCGCGGTGCTGCGAGAGCCAGAGTTCCACACCCCACAGGCTATATTGTTCAGCGCACAGGATGGCGTCGGGGCGGTCGGGGCTGTCCATGAGCTGGGCGATGCGCCGGAGCATCTCGGGCGTGGGCTCATCGGACTCGTGGTGCGGCAACAGCAGGTCGCGGAAATCCGCGCCCAGACCGTGCTCGTGCACCAATCGGGTGGCCGTCTGGCGGAACTGGTTGATCGACGGGCTGGGCCGGTCCACGGAAATCACTGCAAAACGCCGTTTTTTCAGCTTCCACAGCTCATCGAACATCTGGTGCACGGCATCCTGCACATCGGCAATGACGCCGATGGCGCCCGTCGAGGTGAAGTCGCGGTTGTAGGTGACGACTGCGATGCCGCTGGCCACCATATAGCGGACCATGAGCATGTCGGCCGGATCGGGGAACAACCAGATGACCGAGGCCGGCCGGCGTGCGATCACCGACTCGGCAAAGGGGAATCCGCCCTGGCGGCAGTAGTCTTCGGGGATGTTGACGAACTCCATCCGCCAGGCCAGCGAGTCGATGCCGCCGGTGAAGATAGGCATGAGGCTGTTGAGTGCGCGGCGGCTGGCGCCGGGCGGGATGAGCACGACCAACGTTCGCCATTCGATGGCCGGGGCCGGTGGCAACTTGGCGGTCTGGCGGACGAACAGGCCTTTCTTGGGGATGGATTCCAGGTAGCCCTCGCGGCAGAGCATCTGTAAGGCCCGCTGGGCGAGGTGTGGGGTAGCTGAAGGCCACTGAGCGACCTCGCGGACGCTGTAGAATCGCGCGCCGTCTGGGAAGTTCTCACTAAGGAGTCGCTTAAGCAGTTGTCTGCGCAGGACTTGTACCGGTTTCTCCTGCTCGGCGCGACTGGTGTCGTTACTGGTCATAGGCGACTTTCTGTATCGCATACAGTTGTACAGCACGGTCCATACAGGTGCAAGAAAAAACCGCTTTCCTGTTTTGCATTTATGCGTACATGTGGTATGCTGACTCGCGAGATATTATCGGGCCGCGTTGCCGGCGTTGCATATCGTAGGCGAAAGGGCAGGGCCCGGTAATCGTCGAGGCGGAGGGCGATATGCCCCATGGAAGCAGCGGAAGGCTCTTCTCGTCGCCGCGGGGTCGGTTTAGCGGGAGTTGGTGGCCCGCAAGACCACGCGGCGGTTTTGCGCGCAAACGGAGGCCGGTCGGGGCCTCTGCAGACTGATAGGCGTTCGGGCAGGTAGCGGTTTTGGCTCTTTTTTTGAGGAGACGGGTCATGTCGAAGCGATCGATCAAGAAGGCGTTGGTGATGGCGGCGGCAGTGGGGCTGGGAATGGCCTCGCAGGCCAGCGCCCTTGAGTGGGATATCACGGCGGGCACCAAGGGCGTCCAAGGCGGCAACGGGACGTGGGACCTGGTGACGCCCAACTGGACGGGCAGCGGCGGTACCGCCCCGACGGACTATCCGCTGGTGGCCCCGCAGAACACAACGTGGGATGGCACCAACGCCTGGTTCACGGCGGCCACGACCGGCACGATTACCATCAGCAATGCCGGGCTGGGCGTGTCGGCAAACTCGCTGCTTCTGCAGTCCGCCAATCAGCAGACAATCGCTGGGGAACCGCTGACGCTGACGGGCGCCGCGGAAATCAACATTCGCGTGAACAACGGCACAAGGCAGTTGCTGATGAACTCCGTCCTGGCGGGCACCGATGGGCTGAACGTGGTCGGTCGGACCGTCGGCAACCAGAATAACACGGTCGAGCTGCGGGCGGCCAACACGATCAGCGGCACGGCCAGCATCTGGTCGGGCTATCTTCGTCTCAAGGAGAACGGCACGCTGCTGGCTATGGGTGGCGTGACAGCCTACAAGGACACGATCTTTGCGCTGGACAACACGGGTGCTGTCAACTCCGCCGACCGGATCCAGGCGCCGGTCACCCTCAACAGTGCGACTCTGGCCTTCATCGGCGCGAATGCCGCGGCATCTACCGAATCGGTGGATGTATTGCTGGCTAGCGGCACCAGCACGATCAACGAAGCCGGCGGAAACGGATTGGTTGGAGCGGTTCTGACCATTCCGACACTGTCGCGGAACACGGGCGCCACGGCGAGCTTTACGGGACCGCTCAACACGGCAGTCAACCAGATCCAGATCACCAACGCGCCAGCTCTGCTGGTGAACGGGATCCTGCCGTTCGCTGTGCAGGGGAACTTCTTTGCCACGCATGGGGCAAACGGCGTGGCGCCGGATGCGGGTAATGCCGGCGCGATAGCCGGAAGCCTGCCGACCTCGAACGTTGTTGCGGTGGCACCGGAAGTTCTGCTTGGACCGGCGGTGATCAACAGCCTGAACGTGGGTGGCGCAAACAACGTTTCATTGAACGGCTTTACCCTGACGCTGCAAAGCGGTGGTTTCCTCAGCACGGGGGGCGGCATCAACGGGCCGGGCACGTTGACGGCCGGAGTGACTCCTGCCCCGGCCGAGCTGTTTGCTCACGTGACCACGGGCACGGCCTTTGTGTCGCCGACCATCACCGACAACGCGGCTGGAGGCATTGTCTCGCTGGTCAAGGCCGGCGCGGGCACACTGGACCTGACGGGGAGCCCCGGCAACCTGCATACGGGTGGAACCTACATCGGCGCGGGCACGGTGAAGATCAACAACGCCAACCAGTTGGGCGTCGGGCCCCTGCTCATGGATAACGGCACGCTGGACCTGACGGTACCGATTGCATATGCCTTTGCGCAGCCGGTGGGCTTCACGGCGGGCAAGTACAACGAGTCGCGGAACACTGCGATCATCAAGGGCTACGACGGCGGTCTGGTGACGTTCGCCAACAACACCTTGGGCGCAGCCGGCGGGCCCGGGACCCTCAGCCTCATAAGCGACAACACCGCCGCGACCGTGGGCGGCAAGCTCGTGTACAACTTGGGCAACCAGGCCGCTCTGACGCCGAACCATGCGATTCTGACCGGCAACGCGGTTTACATGATCAACGGCGCCAATGCCCTGGGCGGGGCAACGATCGTGGGCAACCCCGGCTTCATGCTCGATTTCGAGGGCGCCAACGCTGCCAACGGCGTGAACATCATCCGCCCGACGGGCGTTCCGGTGCTCGCCAACAATTTCGTCCTGCCCTCCGTGTACGGCGGCCTGCAGATCGACACCTCTGGAGTGATCACGCTCCTGGGCGATTTTCTGCGGGCCAACCCTGGCGCCAACGCCGGCGCCATCGGTATTCGTGGCGGCGGCGTGCTCAACATCGGGCAGGCGTTTGCCCCGATCAACGCCACGCCCTACACCGACGCGGCGGGCCTCGCCGCTGTGAACGGCACGATCAACGTGTACCGGTCCAACGCCACGCCGCTGGCGCGGGATGTGCAGACCTGGAACAACATGGGCGTGATCCAGGCTGCGCGCGGCAACGCCACCACCGATGGCACTGTAGGGGCTTCCACAATCAACTGGTGGGGCGTGGCGAACGGCGGCACGAACCAGTACTACTACGCCGCGATGGCGATAGAAACCCGGTTCCGCGCACAGACGAATACCAACTACGCGGGCCCGACGCCCTTGTCCAAGCCGCTCACGCTGAACGTGGACAGCGGGGTGACGGTCTCGGTCGTCCCGATCAACACCGGCGGCTTTGGCATGAACATCCTGGAGCGGACCATCAAGACCGGCGGCGGGACGTTGTCGCTGGACTGGTCCAGGGGAGCTCATGCCTCGACCGAAACTTATGTGCGAGGGGCAGGCGACACGTTTGAGGTCCGGGCCGGGACGCTCATGTTCCGGGACCTGCCGAACAACGCCGGAACCTACGCATCCGGCGGGGCGCAGTTCTTCGATGGCGGAGTGCAGGATGGCTCCAACGGCCAGGTGGCTTACGCCATCCGGGGCGGCACGCTGGGCGCCAAGCTGTACGGCACCAGTGACCGTACGCTGCGGTCGGACATCTATATCAACTACGACGACTCGCTCAGCTCGGTTGCGCCCACGGCGCTGCCGACGTCGGCCACCATCCAGGTGGGCGACTTGGTGACCGACCCGGCGCCAGTGGCCGGTAGAGCGGTGATCATCGGCACAGGCTTGGCTTCTGCCCCGACGCCGACGATGTACTGGAACGGCCCGCTGGTGAAGACCGGCTTGGGCGAACTGCGGCTGGCCGCGGCCCCGCGCGTGTACAACATCGCGCCCGGCTCGAGCTTGACGGTGGGCGACGCCGTCGGCGGCGGCGGTGGATTGGTGACGCTCAACGAGAACATGGGCACGGCGGCGACGGCCGGGCCGACGCCAGCGGTGGCCAACTTGACGGTCACGGTGGGCGACCCCTCGGGCGGCAACGCGAAGGTGGCGCTGGGTGTTGACCAGGATCTGGCCGGTTTGTCGGTGACGCATGCGGCCCCCGGCACGCAGACCTTTGATCTGGCCAGCCCGGCGGGGGCGGGATCCTATCGCTCGGTGCGGATCTATTCGGCCACGCCGGCGGCCGCCGAGGCCAGCCTGTGGGCGTCGATCTGCAACGCCAACGTGGCCGGGGCGATCGATCCGCTGGATGGGATCATTGACTCGGGCAAGGCGGCGCACGCCAGCTCAGCGATCGGCCTGACGAACAACGCCCTGGATGCGGCCGGCGCGCCGGTCGTGCTGCTGCGGCTGACGCGCGAGGGCGATGCCAACTGCGACGGCACGGTGAACTTCAACGACCTGCTGCTGCTGTCGCAGAACTACGGCACGGGCGGCAAGACCTGGGACCAGGGCGATTTCACCTACGACAGTCAGGTAAACTTCAACGACCTGCTGAAACTGTCGCAGAACTATGGGCAGAGCTTCGCAGCGCCGGCGGCCGGGACGGAAGTCCCCGAGCCTGGCGTGCTGTCGGTGCTGGCGTTGGCGGCGGCCGGGATGCTGGGCCGTCGCCGCAGGTAGAAGGCCCGGGGCGAGGGTGGGATTGTTGGGCTCAAGGGACCGCACCGCTCCACCTCGGGGCGGTGCGGTAGTGTCTGGAGGAACGATGTATACACGCAGGGCTTTGATGCTGGCCGCGGCCGTCGCGGCGATGGGATGGGGATACGGGGCGTCGGGTCAGAGCACCGTGATCCTCAACGAACCGTTTGATACCGACCTGAGCCAGTGGAACGACCTGAGCACGGCCATCACCTGGGGCGGCCAGCCGGCCGGCACGTCGGCGTTTCGCCTGGCGACCATCAGCGGAGCCAACAAAGAGGCCGGCCTGACCTCCACGGCCATCGCCAACATCAGCTACACGGCCACCACGGGCCTCAAGACCTTCACCGCCCTGGACCATCGCTTTGCCACGGCGATCAACCACGAGACCAACGTCGTGCAGATTGATTTCCGCGCCAAGTGGGATGGGCTTTCCAGCAGCGGCGAAAGCGGGCGGTTCATGACCATCCTGACGCACGGCTACCCGGCCGGCGGCCTGGATATGGACGTGGACGACCGCTACAACGACTTTGATGCTGCGTGGTGGGCCCGGCCGGCGTATCACCTGCGGGTGCGGTCGAGCAACACCACCAGCGGCAAGTCGTTCCTGCAATACGGCGGGGGGCTGGACATCACCGGCGAGTTTGAGAAATACGCTAACGGGACACCGCCTGATCCCGATTGGTGGCTGCCGGGGTTCATCAGTGCGGCCGGGGGCGGTTCGCCGGGAGCGGCCGGCACCTATGGCTGGGTGACCACGACCACCGGAATCGCCTCGACGACCTGGGCCAATTACCGCTATATCGTGACGCCGGATGTGCAGCAGGTGTGGGTCGATGCGGACGGCGACGGGGCGGGCTACGTGAAGATGGGCGAGATGGACATCTCGTCGAGGGTGGACAATCCGACGACTTGGTATCACTACCAGCCGACGTTCGAGGGCCTGCGGCTGTATTGGCGCGGCGCCAACACCACCGAGCAGGCGCATATCGACTGGCTGACGGTGACGCAGACGGTGCTGGACCTCTACTGGGACGGCGGCGACACGACCACGCCCGGCGCCCAGGGCGGCAGCGGCACATGGGCCGATGGCGGCAGCCGGTTGTGGTGGAACGGAACTTCCGATTCGGCCTGGCATAATCCCACCGTGAACCCGGCCATCTTCGGCGGATCAGCCGGGACGGTGACGGTGGGCACGGTCACGGCCAAGGCGCTGCAGTTCGACACGGCCGGGTATGTGCTGAGCGGCGGAACGATCACCTTGAGCAGCGGGATGATCACGGCCAACGCCGACGCGGCGGTAACCTCGGCCCTGGCGGGAGCGGCCGGCCTGACCAAGGCCGGAGCCGGCACGCTGACGCTCTCCGGAGCCAACGCCTACGCCGGCCGAACCACGGTAGCCGGCGGCACGCTGGTGCTGACTCCGGCGGCCTGGACGGTGATCACCAGCGGCGGCGGAGCGGACGTCCAGGCCGGCGTGCTGCGATTCGATTACACGGGCGGTTCGAGTCCCGCGGGCACCGTGCGGGCGTTGCTGGCGGCCAGCTACAACGGCGGGGCGTGGGATACCGGCCAGTTCCTCTGCACGACGCACACCTCCGCGGCCGGGCTGGGGTGGCTGGACAACGGCACGACCGCGCTGAACGTCAAGTACACCTGGTATGGCGATGCCAGCCTCGACGGGACGGTGAACTTCACCGACCTGCTGGTGCTGTCGCAGAACTACAACGCCATCGGCCGACAGTGGGCCGAGGGCGATTTCGACTACGACGGGGCGGTGAACTTCAGCGACTTGCTGAAGCTGTCGCAGAACTACAACAAGACGGGCCTGAGCCCGTCGGCGGCCGGGTGGGGCCAGGGCACTGAATCCGTTCCCGAGCCGCTAACGACGGTGTGGTTGCTGGCACTGGGGGCGGCGGCGGGCCTGAGGCGGAGGGGGCGCGCGACAATCTGTGCCGGATGCGCGGACGGGGCAAGGTAGGCGGAGGCCTCATCCTGCCGGGAGGGGCGCGTTTCGGCGGTCCGGCGGGTTTCTGCTGCGCCGGCGACGGCGGCGAATTGTACATCTGCCCCGGGGCGCTGGTTCCTCGCCGAGCGGCGCCCGGGAGGCAGCCATGGTTGTGGATCGCCCACTGGTGTTTGACGACGCCCTCCCGCCTGCGGAGGTGATGATGCAGAACCTGCTCAACCAGGTGCAGGCGGAGGTGCGCCAGGCCGAGCAGTCTCTGTCGGCGCTGTTCGCCATCCAGGAGCAAGAACTGGCTCACAGCGTGGACGATAAGCAAGCCGGCGGATAATCTCGGCGGCCATCAGCACTGCGAGGTGTGTTCGATGGCCGATGTGATGATCTCCGAGGCGCTGGGCGGGAAGGTTCCCTTTGATTCGCTGGTGACAGTCAAGGGTTGGGTGCGGACTCGCCGCGACTCCAAGGGGGGGTTCTCCTTCATCGCCGTGCACGATGGCTCGTGCTTTGACGCGATCCAGGTCGTGGCGCCGGCGACCCTGCCCAACTACGCCGGCGAGATCCTGCACTTGCCCACGGGGGCGTCGGTCATCGTCTCCGGCAAACTGGTCCCAAGTCAGGGCAAGGGTCAGGCCGCCGAGATTCAGGCCGACGCCGTGCAGGTGGTCGGGCAGGTGGACGACCCGGACACGTATCCCGTCTCGGCCAAGCGCCACACGTTTGAATACCTGCGCACGGTGGCGCATCTGCGGCCGCGGACCAACACATTCGGGGCCGTCGCCCGCGTGCGGCACGCGATGGCGATGGCCATCCACCGCTTCTTTCACGAGAACGGGTTTCTGTGGGTCCACACGCCGATCATCACATCCTCCGACTGCGAGGGGGCGGGAGCGATGTTCCGCGTCTCGACGCTGGACCTGATGAACATCCCGCGCACGCCCGAGGGGCGCGTGGATATGAGCAAGGATTTTTTCGGGCGGCCGACCTACCTGACCGTCTCGGGGCAACTCGAGGTGGAGACCTACTGCTGCGCGCTGTCGAAGGTGTACACCTTCGGTCCCACCTTCCGCGCGGAAAACAGCAACACGCCGCGCCATCTGGCCGAGTTCTGGATGGTCGAGCCCGAGGTGGCGTTTGCCGACCTGTCGGCCGACGCGGATCTGGCCGAGCGCTTCCTCAAGTACATCCTCAGGGACCTGCTGGAGAAGCGCCCGGATGACATGAAGTTCTTCGCCGAGCGCATCGACAAGACCTGCATCCATCGCGTGGAGAAGTTCATCGCGGCGAGCTTCGAGCGGATGAGCTACACGGATGCCATCGCCGCCCTGGAGAAATCCGGCAAGAACTTCGAGTTTCCCGTGAAGTGGGGCGCGGACCTGCAAACCGAGCACGAGCGGTACCTGACGGAGGAGCTGGTCGGCCGGCCGGTGGTGGTGATGAACTATCCCCGGCAGATCAAGGCCTTCTACATGCGGCTCAATGACGACGGCCAGACGGTGGCCGCGATGGACGTGCTGGCCCCCGGCATCGGCGAGATCATCGGCGGCAGCCAGCGCGAGGAACGCCTGGACGTGCTGGATGCGAGGATGGCCGAATGCGGCCTGGACCCCCAGGCCTACTGGTGGTATCGCGACCTGCGGCGGTATGGCACGGTGCCGCACGCGGGCTTCGGCCTGGGCTTCGAGCGCACGATCCAGTATGCCACGGGCATGGCCAACATCCGCGACGTGATTCCGTTCCCCCGCACGCCGGGGAATGCGGAGTTCTAGCCGCCCGCGAAAGACGCGGAGAAGCGCGCCGGGCGAACGTTCGCGGGCTCCGCGGCTCTGCGGGGGTATGTCCTCAGGCCCGGGGACGCGGCAGCGCCGCAAGCAACTGGTCGATCTGCGGCTCGGTGTTGTAGAAATGCGGCGAGGCGCGGAGGCGGCCTTCGCGCAGGGCCAGTTCGATGCGGTGGTTGTGCCGCAGGTCTCCCAGCAGTCGCCTGGGGTCGTGGCCGGGGACGATGAAGCTGACGATGCCGCTGTCCTGGTCGCCGTCGCGCGGGCTGATGACGCGGTGGCCGGCGGCTTGCAGGCCGACGACCAGCCGGTCGGTGATTTGTCGCACGCGTGCCCTGATGGCGTCGATGCCCGTCGAGAGCAGCAGGTCGAGCGATCCGCTCAGCGCCAGGAACCCGGGGATGTTCCATGACCCGCACTCGAACTTGCGGGCGTCGGGCTTGAGCGTGAAGTCGTAATGGCCAAAGTCCTCGGCGTGGATCACGTTCATCCAGCCGATGAGCGGCGGGCGCGTCGAGGGCAGCAGGTCGCGGCGGCAGTAGAAGATGCCCGCGCCTTCCGGGCCCAGCAGCCACTTGTGCCCGTCGGCCGAAAGGTAGTCGATGTTCATCGCGGCCACGTCCACCGGCAGGGCGCCCAGGCTCTGGATGGCATCGACGCAGAAGAGGATGTTGCGCTCTCGGCAGAAGCGGCCGATGGCGGCCAGGTCGTGGCGCTGGCCGGTGGCGTACTGCACATGCGAGAGCGTGAGCAGGCGGGTGCGCGGGTGCGAAGCGGCGTCCAGGATGGCGTGCGTCGGAACCGCCCGCGAGCCATCGGGCATGTCCTGTTCGCCGACCATGACCAGTTCCACGCCGAGGCGCTTTTGCAGGTCCATCCACGGGTAGATATTGGCCGGGTATTCAACGGCCGTGGTGACGATGCGGTCGCCGGGGTGCCAGTCCAGGCCGCCGGCCACGGTGGCCAGGCCTTCGCTGGTGTTCTTGACCAGGGCGATCTCATCGGGGGAGGCGTTGATCAGGCGAGCGGCCGACGCCCGCAGTTGCCCGACCTGCCGGTACCAGCCGGCCTCGAGGTAGGCAGCCGACTCGGCCTGGTTGGCGTAGCGACGGAAAGCCTCGCCGGCCGCGGCCGGCAGCGGCGACACGGCCGCGTGGTTGAGGAAGTTCCACCGGCGCAGGATGGGAAAGGCGTCGGGGTTGCCGATGAGGCGGGTCATGTCAGAAGTGGTGCACCCACCGCAGCACCGCCCGCCAGCCTTCGGGGCGGTTTTCCGTCAGGGTCTCGAAGTAGAGATTGAAGAACAGATGGTTGTCCTTCGAGAAGCTGTACAGCGCGCCCGGGCCGATGCCCAGGACCTGTTCCTTGGAGTCGTCGATCTCCTGGGCGTTGACTTCGGAGTCGGTGATCTGCGTGAGGTAATAGCCGTTGACGCCGACGCGGAGTTGTCGCTCGATCAGCTCATAAGATCCGGCGAAGTTCAGGTGAACCGCCTGCCCGGCCTGCGCATCATCGCCGACCAGCGGGTCGTCGTTCTGGTCATTCCACAGGTAATGGATGCGTGTGGACAGCTCCCAGCGCGGCGCCGGGAAGTAGGTGGCTGCCCAGTAGGGATTGAACGAGAAGAAGTTCGAGCCGGGGTTGACCGCGTCCCTGTCGCTGTACTGGCCGGTCGGGAAGATCATCTGCAGCTCGATGCGGTGGGCGAAGATCGGCCGGCCGTCGCGGAGGATCGGGTCCCATTGCAGGAACGGCCCGACGAGGATATCGCCCAGGCCGGCGTTGTTCTCGCTGATCGGGGCGCCGCCGGAATCCAGGTTCGCATAGACGAACGGCACGATCACGTCGATGCCCCACTTGCCCTTGAGCAGCAGCTCCTGGTCGGACTGGTAGATGAACTGGCTGAGGCTCAGCGTCACATCCACGCCGCCGGGGGCGGAAAGCTGGTCGCCGTTGGAGTCGTTGAACCTGTCAGCGCTGAAGTACTGGAAATACTGCTGGAAGTAGAAGCCCGGTCCGGCCGGCGGCAGGCCGTCGGCGAAACTGGTCAGGCCCAGGTTGACGGGGGGGAGCGACTGCCCGCGGGCGTCGCCGACGAGGGCCGCCAGAAGGCCGGCCGCCGCTGCTGCTAGGATGAGGTGTTTCATGGGCGAGGTCCTTCCTGTGACTCGGTTGGCCGAAGCCCCGGCGCGGGCGTCGGCAGGCCCCAAGTCTGCCCTGGCGGCGGCCCAGGGTCAATATGGTCCTTTCCATTTGCCGTTATCCAACCTAGTGTAGAGGCGTCTAGTAATCAAAGGCGGCAGGCCCGCTGGGCCGCGCCCGACCGGTGGTTTGCCCGTGGAGTGTGCCATGAACACATCGTTGCTGCTGCGTTCGCTGGGACTGGCGCTGGCGGTCGGGTTTCCGGCGGCCGCGCAGGTGAGGATCGACGTCAAGCCGATGCCCGCGACGGTGCCGGCCACAATGCCGGCGGCCAAGCCGGGCGTGACGATCACCGACGAGGCCAGGGCCCTGATGGACAGGATTTCGGCGGCCTACCTGGACCTCAAGTCGCTGGAGATGTCGGGAACGGTGTCGCAGGACCTGGACGTGGCGGGGCAGAAGCGCAAGGAAGAGCGTCAGTTCGCGGCTGCCTACCAGCAGCCCAACAAGTTTCGCCACGAGCTGAAGGATGAGGTGGTGATGGGCTCGACGGGGCAGAAGGTTTACGCCTACAGCCAGCGGGACAAGCAGTACGTGATGTCCGATGCGCCGGAGGGGAAGGTGGATCAGGACAAGCTGCCTTACCCGATCCCCAACATGCTGGAGATGCAGAACCCGTCGCTGCTGCTGGCGATGCTGAAGGATCCGTCGCACTGGATCCGCGAGAACAACACGCAGATCGTCAAGGGGGAGGACGTGAACGTGAACGGCACGGCGTGCGTGTCGTTGCAGATGTCGGGGCCGACGGTTCCGGTGGTGACGCTGGCGGTGGATCCGCACAGCGGCCTGCTGCGGCGGATGGTCGTGGACCTGAAGAAACAGTTCGAGAAGCGAGGGGTGCCGGATGTGAAGGCGGCGGCGATCATCGTGGAATACGCGAAGGTGACGCCCAACGCGCCCCTGAACGACGCCCAGTTTGCCTGGACGCCGCCGGCCGGCGCCGTGGATGCGTCCAAGGAAGCGGCGGACGCGGCGGAGCGAGGCAGTCCGGCCGACGCGCTGGTGGGCAAGCCGGCGCCGCAGTTCAAGCTCGCCGGGCTGGATGGGGCGGAGTATTCGCTGGCCGACCAGAAGGGCAGCGTGGTGGTGCTGGACTTCTGGGCGACGTGGTGCGGGCCGTGCCGACAGGCCATGCCCCATCTGAACCAGTTGTACAAGGACCGCAAGGCCGACGGGCTGAAGGTCTGGGCGGTGAATCAGCGCGAGAACAAGGAGAAGGTCTCGGGGTTCCTGAAGAGCAACGGGCTGGAGATGCCGGCGCTGCTGGACACCGACGGCGCCGTGGCGGACCAGTATCGCGTCCGCGGCATCCCGCAGACGGTGGTTATCGGACGCGATGGCCAGGTGAAGAATGTGTTTGTGGGCTTTGGTCCGGGCAGCGAGGACCTGATCAGGGCGGCGGTGGATTCGGCGCTGAAGGCCGATTAAAACGCCGGTGGAAGCGATCGTGCGGGCGAAGCGGCGGTGGCCGGCGGGCGATGCCCTCCGGCCACGTTGCTGTGTGCCAAAACGGCAATCGGCGTCCGCAGGCGAGGGCGGCCAAAGCAGCACTCGAAATCGCGCCGATGGAACCAAGGCGGAGCAAGATCGGGCAAGAGAGCGGTCGTGTCTCCGCCGGAAGACCATCGCATGAGCCGGGACCTCGTCGAGCGCATCCGCCAGTGCCCGTCGCTGCCGACAATGCCGTCGGTGGCGGTGCGCATTCTGGAGCTGACCCAGAGCGAGACGGCCGACATAGCCGAAATCGCCAAGACGATCTCGCGGGACCCGGCCCTGTCCAGCAAGATTTTGCGGACGGTCAACTCCAGCTTCTACGCCCGCAACCACCGCGTCAGCACGATCAGCCAGGCGCTGGTGATCCTGGGGCTGCAGTCGGTCAAGACGCTGGTGCTGGGGTTCTCGCTGGTGGGCAGCCTGTCCGGCTCGGCCGGCAAGGGCTTCAAGCACCTGACGTACTGGCGGCACAGCGTCTATTCGGCCACGGCGGCCCGCACGATCGTCGGGCGGCTGAAGCTGGTGCAGCAGGAGGAGTGTTTCCTGGCCGCCTTGCTGATGGACATCGGCATGCTGGTGCTGGACCAGGTGTTGGGGGATGAGTACGGGAAGATCGTCCAGGCCGCCGCCAGCCACGACCGCCTGGCTGCGGCGGAGCAGGCGGCGCTGGGGCTGACCCATGCACAGGCGGCTGGGCTGCTGGCCGAGCAGTGGAAGCTGCCGCCGGTGCTGGCGGTGCCGATGGCCTACCACCACGCGCCGGCGGAGGTCACTGACGCCACCCTGCGCACGATGGCGGAAGTGCTCGGCCTGGCCAGCCGCTGTGCCGACGTGTTCGTGGATGACCCGGCCGCCGAGGCGATCGCGGAGGTTCGCAACACGTGCCGGGAGCGTCACGGCATGGACGAGAAGGCGGCCGACGCGCTGCTGGACGAGATCGGCAAGCGGACGGCGGAGGTGGCGCCGCTGTTCGAGATCGGCCTGGCAAGCGGCGCGGAGTACGAGGCGATCCTCAAGAAGGCCAACGAGGCGCTGGTGAATCTGACGCTGCAAAGCCAGATGGAGGCCGCGCAGCTCCAGCAGCAAAACCAGCAGCTGCAGGCGGCGGCGACCCGCGACTCGTTGACCGGTCTGGCCAACCGGGCGCATTTCGAAAGCACCCTGAACGCGGCGTTCGCCGCGGCGCAGAAGCAGGGCCGGACGATGGCACTGCTGATGCTGGACCTGGACAGGTTCAAGTCGGTCAACGACACGCACGGCCACCAGGCTGGAGATGCGGTGCTCAAGACCGTCGCACTGCTGCTGAAGCGCGCCGCCCGCAAGCAGGACCTGGCCGCCCGCTACGGCGGCGAGGAGATGGCGCTGGTGATGCCCGATGCCGACCGCGCGACCGCGGCAAAGATGGCCGAGACGATCCGCCTGGCCATCTCGCGGCTGCCGGTCAGGATGCCGGACAAGACCATCCACGTGACGACCAGCATCGGCGTGGCGGTGCTGGAGCCGGCGGTGCCGTTCCGCGACGCCTCGCAGTTTCTCAAGGCCGCGGACCTGGCGCTGTACGCGGCCAAGCACGCCGGCCGAAACTGCGTGAAGGTGTTCTCGGTGAAGCCGGCAGTCGCTTCGCCAGCCCCGCCAACTCAGCCCGCGCCGGCGCCGACTCCGGTTGCTGTCTGAAGTTGGCTCAAGACCGGCATCGCTCCCGCCACATCTGCCGGTACGCCCCCTCGATGGCGCGCGTGACGGCCGGGATGTCGGCGAACTTCGCCTCGCGGAGTTTCTGTCGCAGGGTCTGCCGCATCGCCGCCAGCCGATCGCGGTCGCGGGCCAGCTGGATGGCCAGGTGAACGTACTGTTCGGGCGTGTAGGCGATCAGCTCCCCCAGGCCGGCGTTGGTCAGCGTGGTGACGCCCAGGCGAGAGGAGAAGGTCTGCCCGGCCAGCGTCACGATCGCCGCCCCCATCCAGAGCGTGTCCAGCGTGGTGGCGTGGCCGGCGAACGGGTGCGTGTCCAGGCAGATGTCCACGCGGTCGTAGAGATGCATGTACGGCACCCGCGGCATCCGGCCGATCAGCTCGATACGTTCCGGGCCGATGCCGTGTCGCTGGAACATTCCCATCAGGCGGCGGTCGGCCGAGGGCATGCCGCTGACGATCATCAGCCGCGAGCCGCCGACGGCCTGCAGGATCTGCGACCACAGCCGCACGATCGGCGCGGTGACTTTCAGCGGGTTGTTGAACACGCCGAACGTGACGTGCCCGCACGCCAGCACGGGCGGCGGCGAGACGGGCAGGTCGCGGTCGCTGGCCGGCGGTTGCCACGCGAAGAAGGTGTGGGGCAGGCGGATCAGTTTCTCGGTGTAGAACGCGTCGCTGCCGCCGGGCGGGTCCAGGTGCGGGTCGGTAAGGCGGTAATCGACCGTGTCCATGCCCGTCGTGCTCTGGTATCCCAGGTAGGCCGCCTGGATGGGCGCGGGCTTGCGGGCGAAGACCAGCAGCCGCCCGAAGGCGGTGTGGCCGGCCAGGTCCACGAGAATGTCCACGCCGTCGGCGCGGATCAGGTCGGCAGCCTGTGCATCGGAAAGGGTGAAGATCTCGCGCCACTCGGTGGCATAGGTGCGCAGGCGGCGGGTTACGTCGTCCGGCTCGCGCACGTTGCTGTAGCAATAGACCTCGAAGGCGGCGCGGTCGTGGCAGGCCAGGATCGGCTCGATGAAATACGACACCACGTGGTGGCGGAAGTCGCCGGATACGTAGCCGATGCGCAGGGGGCGGTCGGGATTGGGGTCGCGCGGGGCGGGCGGACAGGCGGGCGCCAGCGGCTGGGCGAAGCGCCGGGCCCATCGCACGTGTTCGTCGCGGATCGACTGCGGCGTCTGCCGCGGATCGTAGTTGAGGCAGAGCACGAAATTGCTATGGGCCAGCGGTTCGGCCGAGAGGTTGATGGCGGCGCGATACGCCTCCATGGCCTGTTCCAGGTCGCCCAGGTGCTGCCAGAGCGTGCCCAGGTTGTAGCGGGGAGCCCAGGAGTCGGGGTCGAGCCGGGCGGCTTTCTGGTAGCAGGAAATGGCCTCTTCGATGCGCTGGCGCCCCTGCAGAATGCTGCCCAGGTTCAGCCAGCCGACGGTCAGCGAAGGCTCCATTCTCAGGGCCTGGCGGTAGGCCTCTTCGGCTTCGTCAAGGCGGTTGAGTTTCTGCAGCACCACGCCGCGTTCGCAGACGGGCAGGGCGGCGCGGGAATCGATGGCCAGGGCTGCATCGTAGTGGGCCAGCGACTCCTGCAACTGTCCCTGCTCCTGCAGCATGCGCGCCAGGCGCAGGTGCAGTTCCGCTTTGCCGGGTTGGTCGGCCACCAGTCGCCGCAGACAGTCGGCCGCCGATGCCAGATCGCCCTTGGCCTGGTACGCCGCGGCGAGGTTCATCTGCGCCAGGGGCTGTTTCGGCGAGTGGCGGAGAGCGGTCTGGAAGCACTCGATGGCCTCGTCGATGCGGCCCGATTCGAAGAGGGCGGCGCCCAGGTTGACATGAGCCGCAACGAAATCCGGCCGGACGGCGATCGCCCGACGAAACGCCGCGATGGCATCGTCGCGCTGCCGCAGCTGTTCCAGGCAGAAACCCACGCCCCAGTGGGCTTCGGCCAGATTCGGGTCCAGTTCGGCGGCGCGGCGGTAGGCGGCCGCGGCGCCGGCATATTGTTTCATGGCCCGTCGCATCTCGGCGGCGATGAAGTGGTAATCGGCGACGGACGGGTTGGCGGCGATGGCCCGATCCACGTGCTGCAGGGCCTGGTCGGAATGCCCGGCCTGCTGCAGCAGAAGCCCGGTCATGTAATGGGCGTCGGCGTGCTGGGGGTCGTGCTGGAGGACCTGCTGCGCGGCGGCCAGAGCCTGCTGGAGCCTTCCCGCCTCCACATCCTGCCATGCCTGTCGCATCACCGCGGCGGCATCGATGCTGCTCATGGGCGCATTGGAATCCAGCGCCGGCTTGTCGGCAAGCCTACGGCGCCGGATGCATGGGCGGCCGGCCCTGCAGCACCGCGATCACGTCGCGCACCACCCAGCTCATGTTCTCCATCGCCGTGGCCGTGCGCGAGGCCATGTGCGGAGTCAGCAGCACGTTGTCCATGCCCAGCAGGGGAAAATCCGGCGGCGGAGGTTCGGGCGCAAAGACATCCAGCGCCGCCCCGGCCAGCCGCCCGGCCCGCAGGGCATCGGCCAGAGCCCGGGCATCCAGCACTTCGCCGCGGCTGGTGTTGATGAGAATCGCGTCGCGTTTCATCATCGCCAGTTGCTCGCCACCGACCAGGTTCTCGTTGCCGGGGCGCATGTCCACGTGGAGGCTCAGCACGTCGCACTGGCGGTAGAGCGTGGGCTTGTCCACGGCGGTCGCGGGGAAATCCAGCAGGCCGTGCACATCCAGCAGGTCGTTGTAGATGACGTTCATGCCGAAGCCCAGCGCGGCGATGTGACCGACGCGGCGGCCGACGCGCCCCATGCCCAGCACGCCCAGTGTCAGCTCGTTGAGTTGCCGGCCGGACTGCCGGCGCACCTCCATGAACTGGGCGGGGGTGTAGGCGTGCCGGCGGAAGGCGCCCCACGGCCGCACCAGTTGGAGCATCTGCCCGAAGACGAAATCCCCGACGGCGATGGTGTTGGCGTCGGGGGTGTAAACCACCTCGACGCCCCGGCGGCGGCAGGCGGCGACATCGATGTTGTCGAGGCCGACGCCGCCGCGGCCGACCACCCGCAGCGAGGGCGCGCGGTCCAGCAGCGCGTCGTTGACGCGGGTGTAGGTGCGGATGACCAGTCCGTGCGCTGCGGCCAGGTCGGCGGCATGGGCCGGGTCGTCGGCCGGCGCCTCGATGACGGTGGCGTGCTGACGCAACCACGCCAGGGGCCGGGGTGCCGAGCCTTCGGTGACCATCACGACGGGTAGGGACGGGGCGCGGGGGGTGCTCATGAGGCAGAAGAGGCAGAGGGCCGCCGCGGCGTTGCCGGCGCGGTGGCCGAGGTCGGCGCCGGATTGGGGACCAGGCGCACGGTGTGGTAGGGGCGCAGGTCCGCATTGTACTGGAAGACGCGGTCGCCGCGGTCGATGTCCACGGCCCAGCGGCCCGGCGGAAGGAGAAAGCGTGCGAAGTATCCGCCCTCGGGAGCGGGCTGGAAGGTGCGGACGAGTTTCTGTCGGCCGTTGGTGACGACGACCTTCTTGCCCTCGAAGGCGCGGTCGTCCACGCGCACCTCGATGACCGCCTTGGGCTCGCGCACGGTCACCCACCGGTAATAGAGGAACCCCACCATGGCGAAGAACGTGACGGCCAGCACGACCAGTCCGGCCTGCACCAACAGCCCGCCGGCCGGCGCGGGCTCGGCATCAGACGGCGCATCGTGGACGGGACGGTTGGAGGTTTCGGACAAGCCGCTTCTCCGATTGCGATGGCAGATGGTCTAACATGGACGGCGGCCGTCGGCAAGGCGGCATGTTATGGGGCGTGCGGCAATCGCGATGAACCGCCGCCATGGCTTGACGAACGGCGTCAATGCTCTTAGCTTCTTGGTCATTGTTTTTCCCGGACCGCTGAGCCGGGAAGACACTTTTCAAGAAGGAGGCTGTCATGTCGTGCAGGACGTACCTGGCGGTTGTCGTGCTGTTGTCATTGGCGGTTGGGTGCAAGGATGAGCCGGCCAAACCTGCCGCGCCTGCGGGAAGCGGCGGGTCGAGCGCGGCTCCGGCGATGCCCAGGGTGGACATGTCGGCGGTGGCCGCTGACGTCAAGGCGCAGGCCCAGACGCTCATCGACCAGGCCACAGCGTACATCAAGGACGACAAGCTGGACCTGGCGGAGAAGGCCGTGACGCAGCTTGAAAGTCTCAAGTCGAAGCTGCCGGGCGACTACCAGGCGAAGGTGGACGAGGTGGTCAAGATGCTCAAGGCCGCCAAGGCGGCGGTGGGCACCGGCGGCGCGCCGGCGCTTCCCAAGTAGGCGGAAAGACGCACATCCATCCCCGGCCGCGGTGCCGGGGGGAGTGTCTCCGTACACATCGCATCGCTGCGCCCGGGCCGGCGTCTGCCGGCGCGGCGCGGGAAAGGAGCAGGGTCATGGGACTGATCAAGGAGTTCAAGGAGTTCGCGATGCGCGGCAATGTGGTGGACATGGCCGTGGGCATCATCATCGGCGGGGCGTTCGGGAAGATCGTCTCGTCGCTGGTCAACGACGTGCTCATGCCGCCGCTGGGCGTGCTGATGGGCCAGGTCGATTTCAAGGACAAGGTCATTCACATCGCCGACGCGGTGAAGGACCCGGCGACCGGCGCGGTGATCAAGGCGTCGGTGGATCTGCGCTACGGCATGTTCATCAACACGGTGATCGACTTTGTCATCGTCGCCTTTGCGATCTTCATGGTGATCAAGGCGATGAACGCGGCCAAGCGCAAGCCCGCCCCGGCGCCGGCCGGCCCGCCCACGACCAAGGAATGCCCGATGTGCCTGTCCACCATCGCCATCAAGGCGCGCAAGTGCCCGCAGTGCACGGCCGATCTGCCGGCCTGAGACACGCGTTCTGTGGATGATGATTCCATACCCGTGGAAAGGAGATGAGACATGAAGGTGCGAAAGTGGTTGCTTGCGGCGGCGGTTGCGTCGGCGCTGGGCGCCGGGTCGGCCCGGGCCGACGAGGTCGTGTTCAACAACGGCGACAAGATCACGGGCAAGATCGTGTCGGCCGACGGCGGCACGCTGGTGATCAACACCGCCGTGGCCGGCGAGGTCAAGGTGAACCTGAAGGACGTCAAGACCTTCTCCACCGATGAGCCCATCGAGATTCGCCTGTCCGACGGCACGACGGTCAAGCAGAAGATCGCGGCCGGCGATGCCGGCACGTTCAGCCTTGCTCCCGGCGGGGCCTTGCAGCCGCAGGCGGTGCCGCTGGCCAAGGTGGAGAAGATCAACCCGCCGCCGGTGAAGTGGACGGGCAACATCGCCGGCGGGCTGCTGGTCTCGCAGGGAAATGTGGACTCCGAGCAATACAACCTGTCGCTGGAGGCCATTCGCCGCGCGGACAAGGACCGTATCACGGTGACCGGCAGCTACATCTTCGGCACCACCGAGGATGCCGACGGCAACGATGTGACCACCAATGACGCCTGGAAAATGACGGGCAAGTACGACTACTTCATCGACAAGAAGTGGTACGCTTTCGCGGGGGCCAGCTTCGAGAAGGACCGCGTGGCCAACCTGGACCTGCGATTCGTGCCCTCCGGCGGTGTCGGTTACCAGTGGGTCGAGCGACCCGGCTTCAACTTCAGTACGGAAGCCGGTATCGCCTGGGTTTACGAGGACTACCGCAACGCCGAGAGCGAGGACCATGTCGCCGCGAAGCTGGCGTACCACGTGGATTACGCCGTCAACGAGCGGGTCACGGTCTTTCACAATCTGACCTACCTGCCCAGCCTGGAAGACATCAGCGACTACAACATCATCGCGGACGCCGGGGTGCGGGCCAGCCTCACCAAGTCGATGTTCACCGAGGCCAAGATCGTCCTGGACTATGACCCGACCCCCGCGCCGGGCAGCGAAGACCTGAACACCAAGTACATCGCCAGCGTGGGCTGGAAGTTCTGAAAATCCACGCCGGATTGGCGAACGATGCGCCCGCGGCGGCCCCGCGGGCGTTTTCCTGCGCCGCTCAGACGGGCTGCCGGCCGGAGATGGCATCGGCCAGGATGTTGCGGTTGGCGTACTCGATGCTGCTGCCGGTGGGCAGGCCGCGGGCCAGCCGCGTGAGCTTCACCTGGGGGTGCCGCTGGCGGACCAGGTCCTGGATGTACAGGGCCGTGCCGTCGCCCTCCAGCGTCGGGTTGGTGCCCAGGATCAGCTCCCGTACTGCCCCGCCGGCCAGCCGCTGCATCAGCGCTGCGATCGTCAGGTCGTCCGGCTCGATGTGTTCCAGCGGGCTGATGCGGCCCAGCAGCACGTGGTACACGCCCTTGTACAGGCCCGTGGCCTCCAGCGCCAGCAGGTCCTTGGGCTGCTCGACCACGCACACCAGCCCCTGGTCGCGGGAGGCGTCGCGGCAGATGGCGCAGGGGTCGTCCTCGGTGAGGTTGTAGCAGAGGGAGCAGTTGCGGATCCGGGTCTTCACATCGCGGATGGCGTCGGCCAGCTTCAGGGCCTCTTGGGCCTTCTGCTTGAGCAGGTGGAAGGCGATCCGCTCGGCCGAGCGCGGGCCGATGCCCGGCAGCCGGGCCAGCTGGTCCATGAGGTTCTGGATGCTCTGGGTGTAGCCGCTCATGGGCGGGCATTATACCCGCCGGCGCGCCAGCAAGCCGAAGCCGGCCCAAAGCAGGCACACGACGTGAGGCTCGGGCACGGCCGACGCCTGCGAGGGCATGCTCAGGTTGTAGCTGCGGCTCAGGGCCAGCAGGTCCCTGAAGTTCACGACGCCATCGTAGTTGAAATCGCCCTGGTCCCACGTGCGGCCCGTGGCGGTGTAGTGCTGGCTGAGGCGACGCAGGTCGGTGAAGTTCACGGTCCCGTCGCAGTTGACGTCTCCGACCAGCGTCAGCCGCAGCAGGAGCGCCTCGGTGCCATCAGCGTCCTTCACGCTGGCAATGCCAACGCGCGCTCCGGTGAAAAGACGGGCGGTGGAGTCGATGATGTGCCCTGCCGCGACGGCCGCGTTCAGCGATGCTTCGTCCTGGGGCGTGCACTGCCACACCTGCCATCCGCGCAGGTCGATGCCTCCGGGCACGTCGCTGGCCATCGCCTTGAGCGTCTGGCTGGCTCCCAGTTTGACCTGTCCGCTGGCCACCGACACCGAAAGATGCGCGTCGGCCGGCGACCCCGGTGCGGCGGGCGTTCCCGCGTCATGGTCCAGGTTCGGCGCACCCCCATCGATGCGGATGTTGCCGCGGCTCAGCCACGCACTGCCCGGCCCGCTGGCCTGGCCCATCATGGCCGCCACCTCCCACGCCGCCAGCACCTGCGCGCCGTAGGGCGTGTAGTGAACCGCGTCAAACACGAACTGGTTGAATGTGGGGCTGCCCACGTACCAGCCGATGTCCTCCATCGCCCGGCGGGAGTTGATCGCCATGACATTGGCATCGCCCTGCGCGATCTCGGCCAGCACGCCGGCGTACTGATCCCATTGCAGCCGCGCCGGCTCGCTGATGCCAGCGTGGTCCGGGTCCATGACAAGAATGAAGGGCAGGTCTGGATCATTCAGAAACGCCGGGCCGCGAATGGCCGAGATAAGCATGAGGACATTAAGGTGAAAGCTGGCGGCCGAAATGTAGCCCGCGTCATTCGCTCCGTAGTGAAGCACGATCGCGTCATACGGTCCGAAGGCGCGGAGTATCGGGCCCGAACGGGCGTGCCACTCCAGAAGATGGGTGGCCCGGTATCCTCCGGCCGAGAAATCCTGGATCGCCACGCCAGTCGGATTGGCGACGTTCTTGTAGCGAACCCCCAGCATCTCGACGCCGGCTGGCCCGTCGCCGCGCACGATCGTCTCCAGGTACGGCTGGCCCGTTGGGTTCAGCGGGCCGATCTCCACGGACATCGTGTCGCCCAGCGGGCGATTCAGGCCCGGCAGGGCGATGGTCCCCTGGTTCTCGATCGGGTGATAGTAGGAGTGCGGAAGGCTCTGGCTCACGCTGCTTCGCCAGAAGATCTGCTCGTCGCTGCCCGGCGAGGTGCCCAGGATGATCTGCGCGTAGGCGTTCGTGGGGTCGAAGTATTGCTGCACCGGTATGCCCAGGACCGGATTGAGGTTGCTGGCGTCGCCAATCACCATCGACAACTGCCCGTACCACCAGACGCTGTTGTCGAACCGGCCGACGGACTGGCCCGGGAGCGTGTCATCCCGTGTCAACTGACTGGGCTTCACACCGGCAAAGGAACCGGCCAGCAACCACTCGGTGCTGTAGGAACTCGGATAGGCGACTTCCGTCTCGGGAACGTTGCCGTAGCGGTTGAAGAACTCGTAGTTCAGGCGGGGCATGTACGCCCAGCCCTGCCCGCCGGGCGACGTTTCCTGCGAATCGCCGAACATCGCCAACCGCACAGTCTGAGTCTGGGCCCGCTCCCATAGCGACTGGAACAGGCCAAAGTCCTGGACCGTCACGTAGGGTACGTCGCGGTAATCGGGGTAATCGCCCAATGCGCGGCTTGCTCCACCAGCCCCTATGATGGCGCAGAAAGCCACTTTGCCAAAATACCCGCGCACGCGCCCACTTCCTCTGGCATGTGAGTCCAGTTTACCACAAACACAGGATCAGGCAAAGTTTTCTGTAAATAAATGCCGTTGGCGTCCCTTGGCGCTGCTCCTACCCGGCCGCGCCTTCCGTCACCGGCTCGTCGTCGCTGAGCGTCGGCCGGTTCTCCTTCAGCCACGCTTCCAGAACCGGGATCACCCGCTGCTGACGCTCAAGCGACTTCTTGTTGCCGGTTTTCTCATTCACCGCCGCCAGGAGCTTGTGCGCATCCAGGTCGTACGGGTCGATATAGACCGCTTCCAGGGCGTATTTCTCCGCCAGATCCGCCTTGCCCGTCTGGTCATACAGCCGGGCGATGCGCTTGGCGTAGCGGTTGTCCTTCAGCGACACCTTGTGCAGCGACAGCAGGTGGTCGATGGCCTTCTCGGGCTGGTTGATTTCCTTCGTCAGGTACAGCCCCGCCAGCCGCTGGTGCGGCAGCGCGTCCACCGGCCGAATCCTGGCGATCTCCTGCCAGGTCTTCACGGCCTCGGCGTATTTCCTGGCCTTGACCTGCTCCTCGCCCGTCTTGCGCAGCGTCTCGTACTTCTTCGTGGTCGCGGCGTCATAACCCCAGCCGGCCACCTGCTTCTTCGTCCAGGCCTTGAAGTCATTGAAGAACGAGTCGGTGCCCTGGCCCAGGACCGCCGGGAAGACCTCATCCTGCCCCTTGCCGGTCTTGAACATCTCCATCATCTTTAGGATCGCCTCCTGTCCCCACTTCTCGATGATGTACTGGCACACCCAGGCCGACTGCGCATACGCCAGCGACCGGTCCTGCGGGCGCTTGGGCCGCACGAACGCCCACGTGAGCGCGTCCATGTCGAACAGCTCGTTCTTCGACACGGCGCTGTAGAGCATCGGCACCCACTCCCACCGCATGGGGTTGCGCTCCTCGATCACCGCCAGCCCCTCGGTCATCCAGTGCGTGATGCGGTTGTCGGTGGCCGACAGCGTGACCGTGTGCGTGTACTCGTGCCGCAGCACCGTCGCCCAGTTGAACGTCCCCATCGTCTTCTTGCCCTTGCGCGGAGCACAAAGGGCGATGACCCGGCCCGTGGACGCCCCCACCGTCCCGATCCACGGCGAGCCGGTCGTCCGCACCGAAAAAGCATCGTGCGTCGGGAAGACCTCGATGAAGGTCTTGACCGCCGGCTCGTGCCGGAACAGGCCGCACACGTCGGCGTGGATGCTCTCCAGGTACTCGGCGAAATACTCGGGGATGATCGGGTCCATCTTCGCGTCATACATGATCACAAAGTGGTCCGTCTCCTTCCTGTCGAACTTCTCCAGCTTGTCCAGCAGGATCAGGTAGTTGGTCGTGCGGTGGTTGAAGGGATCCAGCGCATAGGCCGCGTCCAGCACCTTCCGCGCCAGGTCCTCGTCGCCGCTCTGCGTGTACAGCAGCCCCAGGCCGTTGCGCGCCGCCGTCCACCAGGGCGCCCGGTCGATGGCCACCTGGTACATCTCCGCCGCCCGCGGATACTGGCGCATCGCCGCCAGCGCCTCGGCCACGTCCAGGTAGGCGCTGGCGTTGTCGGGATCGAGCTTCTCCACCTGGGCCAGGACCTCTTTGCTCTTCTGGTCGTTCACCTGCAGCGCATACACCGCCGCCAGCAGCCCCAATGCCTCCAGGTTCCTGGGCTGGCGGGCAAGCACCCGCTGCACGGGCGCCTCGGCCTGCTTGGGCACGCGCTGCTGCAAGAGGCTGCGGCACTCCAGCAGGTCGGCCGCCACGGAGTTGCGGTCCACCTTGCGCATGGCGGCGATGCGGTTGTCGGCCTCGTCGAAGTTCCACTGCTCCAGCGCGATCAGCCCCAGCAGCAGGTGGCAGCGCTGGTCGTTGGGATTCGCCGCCGGCGGGGCCTTGGGGGCAGGCGCGGCCGCGGCGCCTCCGCCCTTCTGTGCCTCGATGGCCCGCTGGAGCATCTCCTGCATGTTCGGCGGCTGCTGCGGCTGGCCAACCACCGCCAGCAACTCCTTGACGGCCTCGCGGCTGTTGTTGTGGGACAGGAAATACTCGGCCGCCGCCACTCGTGCCGGCCAGTAGGCGCGGTCGATCTCCTGGTAGGCCGTGACGAACACGTCCAGGATCTGGTTATGCAGCGGGGCGTTATCGCGGTAGGCCCCGTTGAGGGTGGCCCAGCGGTCAAACGCCTTGCCCAGCAAGGTCACTTCCTCGGCATCCTCGAACTGCAGGGCCTTGCCCAGCCACTTGTTGAAATACTCGTTGTAGAGCCAGTCGTAGCACTCCTTGGCCGTCTTCAGGTCGCCGATCAGTTCGCTGATCTCGCCCAGGTAATAGCGCCCGGCGATCGACTGCGGGTGCTTCTCCAGCATCGCCTTGAGCAGCGCCACACCCTCATCGCCCCGGTCCAGCTCGGCGAGGATCCTCGCCTTGAGCACCTGCACGCGCGGGTCGGCCGCCACCTTGCCATCCGACAGCACCCTCAGCGCCTCATCCCGCCGGCCGATCGGCGCCAGCGCCGAAGCCTTGATCAGCGCCACCTCGACCGCGTCGGCATCCTTGACCTTGGCCAGCGTGTACAGTGCCAGCTTGTATCGCCCGGCGAAGGCCTGGGCGCGGGCCTTGTCCAGGTCGTTGTAGTAGGCCGGGTATTTCAGCTCCGGAAGATCCTCGGGCAGGGCGTCATCGATCCAGCGGAACGGCGCGATGTCGCGGTGCCAGTCCTTGGGCACGGCCTGCGCCGCGCAAGCCGCCGACAAAACCGCCACCACCACGGCAAACCATGTCGATTGTTTCATGTCCCGCCTCAAAACGCTTCGGGGCGCAGCACCACCCCACGCCAATACCCCCCACCCAAAGACGCCGCCAGCCCCCCGCGGTCTAACGCCGTCCGAGACGGACGATTCTAGCCTGGGCCAGGCCGGAAGGCATGGCGGCGGCATCGCGGACCGCGGCGTATCTGTCGGTGCCGGGATGAACCTTCAGCCCGGCCCGGCCGTGGGCGATGATATGTCGGCTGCGGGCACTGCGGCGAGGCCGGACTTGGGCGGCATCCCGCGCCCGCAGAGGGGGGAGCAAGGGTGCCTATCCGCGGGATTCGGATCAGTTGCCAGTACGCTCCGCTGCGATGGAAGAGGTATCCCGACCACCCTTGAACAACTCGGGCCGGCGCGGGATGATCCGCGGGCCACACAAACGGCCGGACGCTGACGCCGTCCACTCGGCAGGCCATGCATGGCCGCAAGTGCGACAGAATGGCACTAAAGACTCCCGACCCCTTTTTGTCGTCTATTTCAGCTGACGGAGCCGGTCATGACGCCTAATCTGCCTGCGTTCATCCTGATCGCGTCAATCGTGGTACTTGCCTCTGCCGGCTGCGGTGAGGCGAGAGATCGAGCACCATCGTCGCCCATTTCGGGAAGCCAGCTTCCGCTGCGCGGCCGATTGGCGCCCAAAGGGGACTTGGAGGGATTCCGGTCCGAAGGGGAGTGGGCATATACCTGGCCGCACGACCACGTACCCGGTAGCATCGAGGGATACTCCCTGCTCTCGGGGCCCTTTGACCCGAGCAGCCCTAACTCAGGCAGGACGATGGCCAATTGGGGAAAGCCGGTCGTCTGGCAAGCATCAAAGACGTCAGCTGTGGTAAGTGTCTGGTGTCACCGTGATTTCACCGGTCGACCGACGACCGGGCCGATCACAACTCCCGCTCCTCTCGAGAACTGGGGTCACTGGAGTACAGCAACCTTTAGCAGTCTGGCCTTGCCATGCGGACCCGCCGGCGAGGCAGTGCAGCTATCCACGACGCGCGCCGAAGCTGTCGTCTTCCTTGTTTTCCGCGCAAGGGATACGCTCTTTCGGATTGAGGCCCGCGCCACGACTCTCGACGCCGCCCGGAAGGCGGCAATGGATGTCTCAACCGCGATCTGTGACCACCAACTGCGCAAGACTTCGGGCGGAGTCTAACGGGTAGAGTCGAGCCGTGGCGCGGCGGTTAGCAAATCAAGGGAGCAAACCAAGGGGGGCGAACTAACACTTCAGGCGCACGCGGGGCCGCATGAAACAGACATCGTGCCCGGGAATCGGTAAGTTGTGTTTGCCAAGACGCAACAGCCGAAAGGCCACACGACCAAAGGGGACGTAGCTATTTATTGAGGATCCTGGCGGGTCGGGGGTTTTCACACGACCAAAGGGGACGTAGTTATTTATTGAGGATCCTGGCGGGTCGGGGGTTTTCGTCAAAGGCCAGTGGCCCAAGGCACATCAAGGCGGCCATGGCCCCGACTTGCGAATACTCGGCAGCCTGACCGCCGCCGGGGCTGCCCATGGTCGGCGTGCCTCCGATCCAAGTGCCTCTGCGTATGTCCGCGGCCTCCATCCGCCCGCCCAGTGCCCCGGCCAGGGCCTGGATCCACGCTTTGGCTTTCCCAAGCGCTTCGGCCGTGGGCAACGGGGATTCGGGGGGGCCGCCGAAACGCTATAATGCCCCGCGAGGCACATGGTTGACTTTCGCTGTCGTTGCGGGCATCGCTTCTCCGAGCCGGAGGACCGGTGCGGCCGGGCCGTGCAGTGTCCCGACTGCCGCCTGCTGGTGGATGTGCCGTTTCCCGAAGATCTGGCCGCCCTGGAGGCCGACGGCACGCTGAAGCTTTCCTCGCCGCCGCCGCCCGAGCCGCACCGCATGGATGAGCTGCAGCGCGTCTATGGCGGGCAGGCCGATCTTCGCTCCACCCCCGCTCAGATCGTCCACGCCGGCGGCGAGGCGATCCCGCCGGTGGACGAGCGCGGCCAGCCGCCCCTGCCCACGCCGCGATATGACCCGGAGACCGGCGAACTGATCCGCCCGCTGGATCTGGCTCCGCCCCGGCCGGCGCCGCCGCAGCCGGTTGTGCCCTTGGGAGCCGTTGTGCATTACGCCCGCGACGGGGCCCACGGCGGCCTGCATCATCCGCTGCTCCAGCTGCTGATGCCGGCGAACCTGCTGGTGATGTTCTTCGTGGCCGCGATGCATGGCGTGGCGCTGCTGGCCGCCGGGAGCATTCTGGGCCTGCTGGCGGTGCCGGTGGCCTTTTTCGCGATCGTCGCGCACTACGGCGCCGTCATTGACGACATCGGCCCCGAGGAGCACGACGAGCTGCCCCGCCCGCTGCGGGATGTGCGTTTCTGGGATGACCTGTGGCTGCCGTTCTGCAACGTGACGGCGGCGCTGATGATCTGTTACGGCCCGGCGGCAGCGCTGGCCCATCCGGCCGCGTGGGTCGGTGGATACCCCGGCCTATGGGCCGCGGTGGCGGCGATGGCCGGGACGCTTCTTTTGCCGGCGGTTCTGCTGACGCTCTGCGCCAGCGGCTCGATGGCAAACCTTCGGCCGGACCGGCTGCTGGGCCTGATCCGCGCCTGCGGGTGGCACTATGTGCAGCCGTGCCTTGCCGCGGGGGCAGCCGTGGGGCTGTACGGGCTGGTAACGGTGGGACGGCCGTGGCTGCTGGGCCTGCCGCTGCCGCGAATGTCGGCGGCCGGCCTGGCCCGCGTGTCCTCGGTTGACGGGCCGCTGGTGGCCTTGAGCACGTACGCCGGGCACTATCTGTGCTGGACGCTGGGCATGCTCTATCGAGAGCACCAGGCGCGATTTCCCTGGCCGATGCGGTATCACCAGCGCCGGTACGAGCGGGAAGCGGCCTTGCGGCGGGAGGCCGCCGCGGCCAGGGCTCCCCGGGCGGGGGATCGGCCGGGCCGCGGGCGGGCATCGGGCAAACAAGCCGGAGAAACTGGGCAATAAGGGTGTTTCCGAGACGTTTTGTGGTTGCCCGGGTTTTTGACTGCTGGCGGGTTGTGGGCTAGATTGCCAAGGTCAAACATAAATGGGGGTAACTGCTGCGTTTTCATTTGCGGAGAATGCGCGATGGGCAAACCGACAAGTGGGCTGGGCAAGACTGTTTCCGCGGAGGCAACCGGCGCGCCGCCGTGTGTGGTGGAGAGCCTGGAAAGCCGTCTGCTGCTGGCGTCGCCCAAGGTGGCGTGGATGGTGGCCGATAATCGCGGCGATGTGACGCTGCGGATTCGCGACCTGGACCCGGCCACGGTGAACAACCGCACCGTGCTGGTCTATCAGGCCGGCGCCGACAACACGATCGGCACGGCCGACGACCAGAACGTGCGGGCGCGAATCAAGTACAAGAACGCGAGGAAGTTGAAGATCAACATCAACATGGATCCGGATACGCCCTACCGGATTCGGCTGATCGGAAACTCGATCAAGGACATCTACGGCCGTATGCTCGACGGCGAGTTCAACGGCGTGAACGTCAAGAGCGGCGACGGGCGGCGCGGCGGGGATTTCGACGTATCGATGGCCGCTGCGAGCAACGTGGCGCGTTTCATCACGCGTGCCGGAGAGATCTACGTGCTGCTGGACTCGGACAAGCCCAACACGCTGGCCAATTTCAAGCTCTACGCGAATGCGACGGTGTGGGATGGCACGTTCATCCACCGCAGCTCGGATGACGGCTTTGGCAATCCCTTTGTGATCCAGGGCGGTGGGTTCCGGGTGGAGGCGGACGACAGCATCAGCCGCGCTCCGTCCGTTTCAGGGATCGATGTGGAGGTGGGCGGATCGCATCTGCGCGGGACGATCGGCATGGCCCGCGGCAGCAGCACCACGTCCAACACCAACCAGTGGTTCTTCAACTTGTCGGACAACACGTTCCTGGACGCGGGCGTTGACGGCTTCGGGCAGAAGTTCGGCTACACCAAGTTCGGCCAGATCGTCGCCGGGCCCAACCAGGCCAGCGCCGACGCGGGGCTGGCTGTGATGGATTCGATCTATAACGACTATGACGTGGTCGATGCCAGCAGCGACCCGGCCGTCGCCGGCGACCCGGCCATCGCGGCGGCGATGACGGACCTGCCCGTAACCGACGAGGCCGACTTCCTGGCCAACGGGCTGAATCCCCGGGCGCACCTGGTCCACATCTCGCGGGTCTCGCTGCTGATGAGCGCGGTGCGGACGGGGGCTGCGCCGACGTTGGCGCCGGCCGGGGCCCGGTTCGAGGATGCGGTGCTGGTTGCCGCCGCGCGTCCCGGAGCGGTCTTCGCCAAGGCGCCGTCGGCCGACGACCTATTGCGCCGCGACGGCGGTGTGCTGGCTTAATGGGGTGATGAGTTCGCCCGCCGTCGGATTGCGCCTATAGTCGCGGCGTGTCCCACGACCTGTGCGAACCGGCGCTGAACTCCAACGGAGCCCTGCAGGCCCGCAAGGACCTGCTCTTGCTGATTCTCGCGGCGTTTTTCCTGACCAACGCCGTGGTTGCCGAGGTCATCGGCGGCAAGCTCATCCATATTCCCACCGAGGCACTGGCCCAACGCTGGGGCATCACGCCGTTCACGCTCAGCGCGGGCATCCTGCCCTGGCCGGTGGTGTTCATCGTGACCGACCTGGTCAACGAGTACTTCGGACGGCGCGGGGTGCGGCGGCTGACGTTCATCGCCGCGATCATGCTGGCCTATACGTTCCTTGTGCTGCGCGGCACGATGCATGTGCCGGCCGCGTCGTTCTCGCCCGTGAAGGACGAGGCGTTTGCCCAGGTCGTCGGCCAATCGACGCTGATCATCGTCGGATCGATCACCGCGTTCCTGGTCAGCCAGCTGTTGGACGTGACGGTGTTCTGGCTGCTGCGGGCTGTCACGGGCGGAAAGATGCTGTGGCTGCGGGCCACCGGCTCCACGGTGGTCAGCCAGTTGATCGACAGCATCGTGGTCCTGGGGATCGCCTTCTATCTGCCGGGAAAGATCACGCTCGGCCAGTTCGTCAGCGTCGGCGGCTACAACTATCTGTACAAGTTCCTGATCGCCGTGGCCGCCACGCCCATCCTGTACCTCCTGCACGCGGTGATCGACCGCTACCTGGGCGAAGCCACGGCGCAGCAGCTCGTCCAGCGCGTGGCCGAGAAGGAACTGAAAGGCGCACTGTAGCGGCGGTCAGGCCGGGGTCTGCGAGCCGCCGGCGGGGGTCTGGGTGGCGCCGGCACCCAGGGCCTCGGGGGGCAACTGCGTCTGCTGGGCCTGTTCCATGAGGTTGACCAGAGCCTTGATCTCGCGGAGAGATTCGGGGCTGCCCCACATCAGCACCCAGTCCACATGCCAGTTGCAGCGCTCGAAGCTGCATCCCTCCAGATGGTAGATGGACTCGCGGAGGATCAGCGTACAGGCGATGAACTTGCAGCGGATGAAGGCCTGGCCGCTGATATAGACCGTCTGGTTCTGGAACGTCTCGCCGTCGTGCTTGGTCAACAGCATGTGCGCCTCCTGAAGGACAAACGTTTCCGGCGGGGAACCCCGCGAATCGGCCTGGCATGGTCGCCCCGGCGTGCGCGTATGTCAACAGTATCCGCAAAATCCGGATGCCCGGCCGCCCGCCATCCCCCCGACGCCACACCGCTTGCCCGCCGCCGGCGCAGCGATATGATTCCGGCCTCCGTGTAAGGGCATAACCAAACTCACCGCTTCCAAAGGAACTGTCATGAGCAGCACTGTGGGCTGGGGGATCATTGGCGCCGGGTCCATCGCGCGGGCGTTTGCCCGGGGCGTGGCCAACTCCAAAAACGCGAAACTGGTCGCGGTTGGCTCGCGATCGAAGGAAAAGGCCGACAAGTTCGCCGACGAGGTCAAGGCCTGGGGCCAGCCGGTCGCCTCGGCGAGACGCTACGGCTCCTACGACGACCTGCTGGCCGACAAGGATGTGCAGGCCGTCTATATCGCTACGCCGCACCCCATGCACGCCCAATGGGCCATCGCCGCGGCCCGTGCCAAGAAGCACATCCTCTGCGAAAAGCCCTTTGCGCTGAACCACGCCGAGGCGATGGCGATGGTCGAGGCGGCGGCCGAGAACGGCGTTTTCATCATGGAAGCGTTCATGTACCGATGCCATCCGCAGACGGCCAGGCTGGTGGAGCTGATCGGCCAGCGGGCCATCGGCGATGTGCGGGTGATCCAGGCCACGTTCAGCTTTCACGCGGGCTTCAACGCCGAGAGCCGCCTGTGGAGCAACGCCCTGGCCGGCGGGGGGATCATGGATGTGGGCTGCTACGCGGTGTCGATGTCGCGGCTGATCGCCGGGGCGGCCATCGGCAAGCCCTTCGCCGATCCGGTGCAGGTGACGGGTTCGGGGCAACTGCATCCGGTGACCGGCGTGGACGAGTACGCGATCGGCACGCTGAAGTTTGCCAGCGGCATCGTGGCGTCGGTGGCCACGGGCGTGGGCGTGAACCAGGAGAACGTGGTCCGCATCTTCGGCAGCGAGGGGTGGATCTTCGTGCCCAACCCGTGGGTGGCCGGGCGCGAGGGCGGGACCCATGCGAAGATCCTCGTCCACAAGAAGGGCGTGAAGGAGCCGCAGGAGATCGTCATCGAGACGCCGGTAACCAGCTTCGCGCTGGAAGTGGAGACCGCCAGCGGCGCGATCCTGGCCGGGAAGAAGCAAGCCCCGCCGCCAGCCATGACGCCGGCCGATACGCTGGGGAACATGAAAGCCCTGGAGCAGTGGCGGCAGGCCATCGGGCTGGTGTATGAGGCCGAAAAGCCGCAGAACATCCCCACGGTGGACCGCAAGCCGCTGGCGGTGGCGGCGAAGCACAACATGAAGTATGGCCGGCTGCCGGGCCTGGACAAGCGGGTTTCGCGGCTGGTGATGGGCGTGGACAACATCTACTTCGCGCCGCACACGTTCGTGATGTGGGATGACTTTTTCGCCCGCGGGGGCAACTGCTGGGACACGGCCTATATCTATGGGGGTGGCCAGTCGGAGCGGGCCCTGGGGGCGTGGATAAGGGCGCGAGGCCTGCGCGACCAGGTGGTGATCCTGGACAAGGGCGCCCACACGCCGTACTGCACGCCGCTGGACATCCGCCGCCAACTGGCCGAGAGCCTCCAGCGCCTGCAGACCGACCACGTGGACATCTACATGATGCACCGGGACAACCTGGACATTCCCGTGGGCGAGTTCGTGGATGTGCTCAACGAACTGAAGGACCAGGGCCTCATCCGCGTGTTCGGCGGGAGCAACTGGTCCATCCAGCGGGTCGAGGCGTTCAACGAGTACGCCAAGAAGCACGGAAAGCAGGGCTTCTCGGCGGTGAGCAACAACTTCAGTCTGGCGCGGATGGTCAGTCCCGTCTGGGCCGGGTGCATTTCCGCTTCCGACGCCGAGTCGCGGGCGTGGTTCACCAGGACGCAACTGCCGCTGATGCCCTGGTCCAGCCAGGCGCGGGGGTTCTTCACCGAGCGCGGCGACCCGTCCAACACGGCCGACACGGAGATGACCCGCTGCTGGCAGAGCGAGGACAACCAGAAACGGCGGCAGCGGGCCATCGAGCTGGCCGCGAAGAAGGGCGTGGAGCCGATCAACATCGCCCTGGCGTACGTGCTGTGCCAGCCGTTCCCGACGTTTCCGCTGATCGGCCCGAGGCAGCTGTCTGAGACGCGCAGCTCGCTCAAGGCGCTGGACGTGCAACTGAGCGAGAAGGAACTGAAGTGGCTGAACCTGGAAAGCGAGTAGGTTCACCGCGGAGGCACGGACACACCAAGCAGCCTGTAGGGTCCGCTTCAGCGGACGCGGACTCTCAGGGTCGAATGCCATGAGCAGGACAAAGACACTGCCGACGCGGGACAAGGTGAAGCCTGTAGGGTCCGCTTCAGCGGACGCGGACTCTCAGGGTCGAATGCCATGAGCAGGACAAAGACATTGCCGACGCGGGACAAGGTGAAGCCTGTAGGGTCCGCTTCAGCGGACGCGGACTCTCAGGGTCGAATGCCATGAGCAGGACAAAGACATTGCCGACGCGGGACAAGGTGAAGCCTGTAGGGTCCGCTTCAGCGGACGCGGACTCTCAGGGTCGAATGCCATGAGCAGGACAAAGACATTGCCGACGCGGGACAAGGTGAAGAAGCAGGACCAGTGGGACCTCTCGCCGCTGTTTGCTTCCGATAGCGCCTGGGAGAAGGCCTTTGGGCCCTGGCAGAAGCGCATCGCAGGCTATGCGAGGTTCCGCGGGAGACTGGGCAGGGATGCCGCTACGCTGGCCGCGTGCCTGAAGTTCGACGCCGACCTGGACCGCGAGGGCGAGCGGCTGGGCAACTATGCCTACCTGCGGGCCGCCGAGGATGAGGCCGACAGCGCGTGCCAGCGCATGAAGGGCCGATTCCAGCACGCCGCCACGCAGGCGGCCGAGGCGTCCAGCTTCATCCGCCCGGAGATCATGGCGATCCCGGCCGCGAGGATGAAGACGATGCTGGCCTCGCCCAGGCTCGCGCCGTGGCGCATCACGCTGGAGCGCATCCTGCGCTACCGGCCGCACACGCTGGGCAAGAAGGAAGAGCAGCTATTGGCCATGCAGGGCCAGATGGCCGATGCCTCGAGCCAGATCTTCCGGCAGCTCAACGACGCGGACATGAAGTGGGGGCCGGTGCGGGATGAGAAGGGCAACCGACTGGAACTGTCGCACTCCTCGTATTCGGCGTTGCTGCACTCGCCGAGCCGCGCCGTGCGGCGCGATGCGTTTCGCCGGTACTACGCGCAGTACGACGCCCACAAGAACACGCTGGCGGCCGCGCTGAACGGTTCGGTGCAGCGCGACGTGTACTACGCGCGGGCGCGCAAGTTCCCCAGCGCGCTGGAGGCGGCCCTTTTTGCCGATCGCGTGCCGGTGAGCGTGTACGACAACCTGATCGCCTCGGTGCATCGCAACCTGCCGGCGCTTTACCGCTACCTGGACCTGCGCCGCCGCAGCATGAAGTTGCCCGACCTGCACCACTACGACACCTACGTGCCGATCCTGGCTGATTTGCAGAAGCGCATCACCTGGGACCAGGCCGTGAAGCTGGTGATCGATTCGCTTGCGCCCCTGGGCGGCGTGTATTGCGATACGCTGCGGCGCGGGCTGTTGTGCGCGCGGTGGGCCGACCGCTATCCCAACAAGGGCAAGCGCAGCGGGGCGTTCTCCTCGGGCGGCTACGACGGCCCGCCGTACATGCTCATGAACTACGAGCCGACGGTGCTGGACCATGTCTTCACGCTGGCCCACGAGGCCGGGCACTCGATGCACACGTGGTTTTCGGCCCGCGGCCAGCCGTTCCAGTATTACCACTACACGATCTTCGTGGCCGAGGTGGCCAGCACGTTCAACGAGCAGCTCCTGGTCCGGCACATGATGCGGCAGGCGAAAACGCGGCGGGAGCGGGCGTTCCTGGTCAACCGCCAGATTGACGCCATCCGCGGCACGCTGATCCGCCAGACGATGTTCGCGCAGTTTGAGAAGATCATCCACGCGGCCGTCGAGGCCGGCGAGCCGTTGACAATGGATACGCTGCGGAGCGAATACCGCAAGCTGCTGGAGAAGTACTTCGGCCCGGATTTCGTGATCGACAAGGAACTGGAGCTGGAGTGCCTGCGGATCCCGCACTTCTACCGGGCGTTCTACGTGTACAAGTACGCCACGGGCATGTCGGCGGCCATCGCCCTGAGCCAGCGGGTGCTGAGCGGCGGCAAGCGCGAACTGGACGATTACCTGGGTTTCCTGAGCGGCGGATGCAGCAAATACCCGCTGGAACTGCTAAAGGCCGCGGGCGTGGACATGGAGAGCCCCCAGCCCGTGGATGCGGCGCTGGGGTACTTCGCCACGCTCGTCGGCGAGTTGGAAGAGCTCTTGTAAGGTCCGCGTCAGCGGACGCCCAAGTCTTCCGACGCCCGCTGAAGCGGGCCCTACGCGCTCGATGCACAATCCGCAATCCGCAATGGGCCAGCCCTGCCGCTACCGCTGGCGCGGCCGGGCCGGAGGAATCGGAAGACGGCGGGCACAGCCCGCCCTACCGCCGGCGCGTGCGGACCCATAGAATCCGCCTCCATGATTCATCGGATTGACGTGCGGCCGGTGGCGGCCGATCCGGCCGGCGAGGGCGTGTGCCAGCAGATACGGGAACTGGGCATCGAGGTGGCGCGCGTACGATCTGCCCGCATCTACCTGATCGACGCGGACCTGGACGCGGCGGCGGTGCAGCGGATCGCCGATGAGCTGCTGGCCGACCCGGTGGCCGAGAAGGCCGACATCGTCGTCGCGCCCCCGGCAGACAGGCAGGCCAGCCGCATCGAGATTCACCTGAAACCCGGGGTGATGGACCCGGTGGCGGCCAGCACGGAGATGGCGATCCGGGACATGGGCCTGGCGGTGCGGGAGGTGCGCACGGGGCGGGCGTTTCTCATCGAGCCGGCGCTGCCGCGGGAGAAGCTGTCGCACATCGCGTCGCGCGTGCTGGCCAACGGGGTGATCGAGTCGGTGCATTTCGAGGCGCACCTGCCGACGGCATTCGCGGCGGGGCACGAGTATAAGCTGAAGTTGCGGCACGTGCCGCTGTGCGATCTTGCCGATGGCCAGTTGCTGAAGCTCAGCCGCGAGGGGCACCTGTTCCTGTCGCTGGCGGAGATGAAAGCGATCCAGGCGTACTTCCGGCAGCAGGGGCGTGAGCCGACGGACATCGAGCTGGAGACGCTGGCGCAGACGTGGAGCGAGCACTGCGTGCACAAGACGCTCAAGAGCGCGGTGGAGGTGGAGGAGCGCGATGAGAGCGGCAAAGTCGTCGGGCGGAGGAAGTATGGGAACTTGATCAAGGAGACGATCTTCCAGAGCACCAGGGAGCTGATGGAAGAAGATTCACCACCGAGGCACGGAGGGCACGGAGAAGAGAAGAGGGGACACGGGCTGGAAGCCCGTGCCACCGGAGATGTGGGGTCCGCTTCAGCGGACGCCGTGCAGGGACACGGGCTGGAAGCCCGTGCCACCAGAGATGTAGGGTCCGCTTCAGCGGACGCCGTGCAGGGACACGGGCTGGAAGCCCGTGCCACCAGAGATGTAGGGTCCGCTTCAGCGGACGCCGTGCAGGGACACGGGCTGGAAGCCCGTGCCACCGGAGATGTGGGGTCCGCTTCAGCGGACGCCGTGCAGGGCCACGGGCTGGAAGCCCGTGCCACCAGAGATGTGGGGTCCGCTTCAGCGGACGCCGTGCAGGGCCACGGGCTGGAAGCCCGTGCCACCAGAGATGTGGGGTCCGCTTCAGCGGACGCCGTGCAGGGCCACGGGCTGGAAGCCCGTGCCACCAGAGATGTGGGGTCCGCTTCAGCGGACGCCGTGCAGGGACACGGGCGGGCCGCCCGTGCCACCGGAGAGTTCTGTTTGTCGGTGTTCAAGGACAACGCGGGGGTGATCGCGTTTGATGAGACCGATGCGGTGTGCTTCAAGGTCGAGACGCACAACCATCCCAGCGCGATCGAGCCGTACGGCGGCAGCGCCACGGGCGTGGGCGGCGTGATACGGGATGTGCTGGGGACGGGCCTGGCCGCCAAGCCCATCGCCAATACGGATGTGTTCTGCGTGGCGTATCCCGACGCGGCCTCCTCAATCCGCAATCGCCAATCCGCAATCGACCATCTCCCCAGGGGCGTCATCCACCCCAAGCGCATCCTCCAGCAGGTGGTGGCCGGCGTGCGGGACTATGGCAACCGCATGGGGATTCCCACGGTCAACGGCGCCGTGTATTTCGATGACAACTATGTCGGCAACCCGCTGGTGTTCTGCGGGTGCGTGGGGCTGATCCCGCGCGACAAGATCGACAAGGCCGCGCGGGCGGGCGACGCGATCGTGGTCATGGGCGGGCGAACCGGGCGGGATGGGATTCACGGGGCCACGTTCTCATCGGCCGAGCTTACCGACACGCACGCCGACGAGTTCTCGCACGCGGTGCAGATCGGCAACGCCATCACCGAGAAGAAAGTGACGGACGTGGTGCTGCAGGCGCGCGATGCGGGTTTGTTCACGGCCATCACCGACTGCGGAGCCGGCGGGCTGTCCAGCGCGGTGGGGGAGATGGGCGAGAAGGTCGGGGCGGCCGTGCACCTGGAGAAAGTGCCGCTCAAGTATGCCGGCCTGCGCTATGACGAGATCTGGATCAGCGAGGCGCAGGAGCGCATGGTGATGTCGGTGCCGCAGGAGAAGGTAAAGCAGATCCTGGATCTGGCCGCCAGCGAGGATGTGGAGGCGACGGTGATCGGGACGTTCGGCACGCCAAGGCACGAACTGATCCTGTACTACGCCGGCACGGAAGTCGGCCGCTTGTCGATGGACTTTCTGCACAACGGCATTCCCATGCCCACCCGCAAGGCATTGGTGAGAGCCAAGGGTGGCACGGCCTTCCAGGTCGTGGAGCACGGGCTGGAAGCCCGTGCCACCGTGACCGATCGCCTGCTCGAACTACTTGGGCATCCGACTATCGCGTCGAAACATTGGATTGTTCGCCAATACGACCACGAAGTTCAGGGCGGATCGGTGATCAAGCCGCTGACCGGGCCGCTGCAGGTGGGGCCATCGGATGCGGCGGTGATCCGGCCGAAGCTGGCCAGCTATCGCGGCGTGGCGATCGGCTGCGGCCTGTGCCCGCAGGTGGCCGATCCGTACGACATGGCCATCTGCGCCATCGACGAGGCGATCCGCAACGTCGTGGCCGTGGGCGCACACCCGTATCGCATGGCGATGCTCGACAACTTCTGCTGGCCGAGCGTCGATGACGAGGTGACGATGGGCACGCTGGTGCGGGCGTGCGAAGCCTGCCGCGATGCGGCGCTGGCGTACGGCGTGCCGTTCATCTCGGGCAAGGACAGCCTGAACAACCAGTTCACCGACCAGGAAACCGGGCGGGTGATCCGCATTCCCAATACGCTGCTGATCAGCACCATCGGCGTGATCGAGGATGTGCGCAAGTGCGTGACGATGGACCTGAAGGAAGCGGGCAACATCCTCGTGCTGGTGCGCACGAAGGGCGGGCTGGACCTGGGGAAGCTCGCGCAGACCCATCGGTGCGTCGCTGATGCCATCGGCCGGGGCATGGTCGCATCGTGCCACGACATCAGCGACGGCGGGGCGCTGGTGGCGGCGGCCGAGATGTGCATCGCCTCGGGCCTGGGCGTGGCAATCGACGGGCCGGCTCTGCTGGATGATCCCTTTGGCGAGGGGCCCGGCGGGTATCTGCTGGAGATGAACGACTGGCACTGGATGCACATGCTGGCCGACTGGCTCAAGGGCGTGGCCGACGTTTCAGTGGTGGGCAAGGTGATCGAGCAGCCGCAGTTGCAGATCGTGCGCGACAAGCGGATCGTCGAATCCGCCTCGGTGCAACAGCTCACCGATGCCTGGCGCGGCACGCTGGACTGGTGAGCATCCATGACCACGGCATGGCTGGTCGTCTTCCTCGCGGTCTTCCTCATCGGCCTGACCAAGAGCGGTTTTGGCAGCGGCGTGGGGCTGATGATTGTGCCGATGGCGGCCATCGCCTTGGGGCATATTCCCTCGCGCGGGTCGGAGGCGGCGCTGGGGCTCTTGCTGCCGCTGCTGATCGCCGGCGACGTGATGGCGGTGTGGCAGTATCGGGGGCTGCTGCGGCGGCCCCCTCACCCCGACCCTTTCCCAAAGGGAGAGGGAGAAGAAACGGCAGTGAGCGTGTGGGTCATCACGCGCCTGCTCCCCGGCACGGCCGTGGGCGTGGTGCTGGGTGGGCTCTTGCTGTGGTGGTTCCACCAGCAGCCGCCCAAGGTTCTCGTTGCCCTGATCCGAGCCGAAATCGGCTTTGAGTCGGTTCTGCTGGTGAGCATCCACTGGTGGCGGCAGTGGCGCGGCCTGCAGCACACGCTCATGCCCGAGCCGATCCGCTCGCACGCCACGGGCGCCTTCGCGGGCATCTCCTCAACGCTGGCCCACGCGGCCGGGCCGATCATCGCGATGTACCTGCTGCCCCTGAAGCCCGACCGCCGCGTGTACGTGGGCGCGTGCGCGGTGTACTTTTTCCTGCTGAACACCGCCAAGCTGCCGGCCTACTGGGCGGCCGACCAGTTCGCCCACGCCGAGATTGGCTTCACCGTGCGCTTCCTGCCGCTGGTGCTGGCCGGGGCGCTGTGCGGGCTGTGGCTCAACCGCCACATGAGCGACCGGTTGTTCAGCCGCCTGGTGTACATCATCACATTCGTGCTGGGCTGGTACATGCTGGCCGACGGGCTGCGGATGCTGGTCCGATAGTTCCACGCGTTGCCCCGGCCGTGCGGTGCTCGTACGATTCGCGCCGAAAGCGGGGTTGATGACGCGAGAAGCACTGGCCTACATCCACGCCCTGTCCGCCGGCGACGGGGGGCTGGGCCCGCTGGCCCTGCTGATGGTGCAGGTCACCATCATCCTGGCCCTGGCCCGCATCATGGGCGCCCTGGCCCATCGCCTGCGCCAGCCCAAGGTCGTCGGCGAGATGCTCGCCGGCATCGTCCTGGGGCCCAGCATCCTCGGGTGGCTGGCGCCCGGCGCGGCCGCGATGCTTTTTCCCCCCGACAGCATCGAGCTGCTCAACGTCCTGGCCCAGATCGGCGTGATCTTCTTCCTGTTGCTGATCGGGCTGGAGCTGGACCCGGCGATCGTTCGTGCCAACGGCTGGCCTGCCCTGTGGGTGAGCCTCGCCAGCATCGCTGCGCCGTTTGCGCTGGGCGTGGCCGTCACGCCGGTGCTCTATCGAACGGTGGTGCCGGAGACGCACGCGGCGCCGTTCTCGGCGGTGGCCCTGTTCATGGGCGCAGCCATGAGCGTGACGGCCTTCCCCGTGCTGGCGCGCATCCTCACCGAGCGCAACCTCCAGAAAACGCGAGTCGGCTCCATCGCCATCACCTGCGCCGCCGTGGGCGATGTGCTGGCCTGGTGCATGCTCGCGGTGCTGGTGGCGTTGTGCCGCGCGCAGGGCTGGACCACCGGCCTGACCACCGCGGGATTGTCGCTGGCCTATGTGCTGCTGATGTTCATCCTCGTGAGGCCGCTGCTCTACCGGCTCGAAGCCCTCTACGACCGCCACGGCTCGTCCGACCAGGCCGTGCTGGCCGTCGTGCTCGTGGTGGCGCTGGTGTCGGCGGCCATCACCGACTGGATCGGCATCCACGCGCTGTTCGGGGCGTTTCTGGCCGGGGCGATCATGCCCCCCAAGGCCTCGTTCGTGAAGATCGTCACCGCCCGGCTCGAGGACTTCACGGTCGTGTTCCTGCTGCCGGTGTTCTTCGCCTACGCGGGCTTGCGGACGCGGATCGGCCTGCTGGACAGCGGCGCACTGTGGCTGCTCACGGGGCTGATCGTGCTGGTGGCGTGCGCGGGCAAGTTCGGCGGTTCGGCCGTCGCGGCGCGATCCTGCGGCATGAGCTGGCGCGAGTCCTCGGCCATCGGCATCCTCATGAACACCCGTGGGCTGGTCGAGCTGGTCATCCTCACCATCGGCCTGCAGCTGGGCATCATCAACGAAACCATCTTCGCGATGATGGTGATCATGGCCCTGGTCACCACGGCCATGGCCACGCCGATTCTCCACTGGGTCTTCCCCACGCGGATGTTCGAGGCCGGCGAGGTGGATGTCCGCACTGCTGAGGCGGAGTTTGGCGTGTTGACGCCGGTTTCGCGGCCCGAGAGCGGGCCGGGGCTGGTCCGCATCATCGCCGCGCTGTCCCACCGCGGGCAGAAGGCCAAGATCTACGCTCTCACGCTGCGTCCGCCGTCCCCGCATGAGATCGTCGCGATCTCGACGCACCGCGATTCGGCCGACGACCAGGCCCTGCGGCCGCTGGTCGAGGAGGCCCGCCGCCGCCGCATCGCCTGCGAGGCCATGGGTTTTTTCAGCCGCGACATTCCCAGCGACATCGCCCGCGTCGCCCGGATCAAGCGCGTGGACCTGATCCTCATGGGATTCCATAAGCCGCTTTTCGGCCAGGCCATCCTCGGCGGGACCGTGCATCGCGTGCTCACCGGCGCCGACACCGATGTGGGCGTGCTGGTGGACCGCGGCCTGGGCGATACGCTCAGCGTCCTGGTGCCTTACCTGGGGTCGGAGCACGACCGCCTGGCCGTCGCACTGGCCTGGCGCATGGCCGGCGGGCCGGGTGTCAACGTGACCCTCCTGCACATCGTGCCGCCCGGCCAGCAGCGCACCTCCGGCGGCCTGCGCAGCCAGACCCACCCCGACGGCGTGACGGTGCAGCTCGTGGAGAGCCGCTCGCCCATCGACGCCGTCCTGGAGGAGGCGTCGCGTTTCAACCTGGCCATCGTCGGCCTGGGCGAGGAGTGGGGGCTCACGTCGCAACTGCTGGGCTGGCGGGCCGAGCGCATCGCGGCCGAGTGGCCGGCCTCGCTGCTGCTGGTGCGCAAGCACGTTCCCATGCCCGAGTTGCCGTAACTCAACGCTCTTGGTCGGCCCCGCCCCTCACGCGCCGTCGAGCGTGCGCCGCGACATGCTCGTACATCGTCGCCAGCAGCCCCAGCACCGGAAACCCGCGCGGAAACGGCGAGGGCCCCAGCCGCTGCAGCGCCGGCTCGGGTTCGCACGCCCCGTCGTCGATCTCCGCCGGCGCCTGCGTGCCGTAGAACTCCCCGGCCGTCGGGGGTGGCTCGGAGGACTCCGGGCGCGGTTTGGGCTGCTGCGGGTCCATGCTGCAAAGTACTACCGGGAAAGGAAATCCAGAAAGTTGTCCCGCAGCAGGCAGCGCACGTCGCGCTCGATCTCCGGCCGTTTGATCTGCCAGCCGGCCTCGGCGATCGACAGGTACTTTTCGGTCAGCACCTTGGCGATCAGCGCCTTGCTGTGTTCCCACTTGTAGATGATCTGGTCGAGCACCCGCGCATCGGAATGCTGCGGCACGAAGCTCGTGCCCAGCAGCTCCACTCGCATCCGCGTGATCTCTTCGATGAGACTGGGGTTGTTCAGGAACCACCAGCACCCGAAGATCATCAGATTCCCGAACTTCCTGGCCGCCACGCACAACTCGTGCTGGTTCTCCCGGGCGAGCATCGTCACCAGGAACTTGTTGGCCGGGAACTGCCGGCACAGGCCCACCACCGACTGCACATCGCTGAGCCCCACCATGTCGCCGGCGTCGCCCAAGGCCGGGTTCACACGCAGCCGCGAGCCGATCATCATGGCAAACGGCAGCCCGTGCTCCGCGCACACCGGCAGCACCGCCTGCTCCAGCATCGCCTGGCCCGCGCAAGCAACGGGGCTGGCGGCGTCGGCCGGGTAGCGCCAGTCCGGCGGCAGGCTCACCGCCAGGTAGATCGCCTTCATGCGCTTGATCCAGTCGCGCAGGAAGCGGCGGGCCTCCTCCACGGTCTTGGCGTCGATCTCCGCATTCACGCCGTAGCCCCACTGGGCCATTCTACGGGCGGCCGTCGGCCAGTCGCGCAGGATCGGGTCGATCCGCAGCACCGCCTTGAAACGCGGGTCGTTGCCGACACTGGGGTCGGCCAGCCAGCGGTTTCGTTCGTTGTCGTCAAAAACCGGGTTGGTCATCGTCAGTTGCGAGACGTTGGCCAACTCCATGCAGCGGTCGATGTGCTCGCTGGGGTCCTGCTGGTCGAAGTACTTGCGCCAGCCGTCGAGATGGCGGTCGGCCGGGTCGATTCCCAGCTTCTGCAAGGTCGTGAGAACACCGCGGCAGGCCTCGGAAACCGGCGAGCGGTCGATGAACAGGTGCTTCCAGATGTGGTCGGCCTGGGCACGCTTGGGCATCTTCCAGAACTGCTCGTAGGGCAACTTCGTGGCCGGCACGACCCGGAAGACCTCGGCCACCAGATAGTGGTACGTCAGCAGCTCGTCGATGCCCCACAGCAGCAATCCGGTTGGGTCCGCTTTACCGGACCTTCCCGGCAGCGGGGTCCCGAACGAGGGCGGATACAGGTGCGTGTGCAGGTCCACGATGGGCTGAGCGGCGATGGTCTGTTCCACAGTCTTGCCGATCATCTTGGGCGAGACGGTTTGCGGCATGTCAACTCCTTTGGGCCCAAGAGCCTACCTATCCCTGCTCCGTCCGCAACACCTTGACGCGGCTGCCATCCGACGACGGTGTTGACGTGTCCATGGATGTGTCGATGATGCCCAGGCGTAGGAGAAACAGGCGATGGCCTTGCGCATATCGACGGTGATGGCGGTGTTGTGCTGGGCGGCATGTCTGGCGACGGCTCAGACGGCGCCGGCCACGCGCGCCGAGCTTGAGTCGGATCCGGCAGTCCCGTCCGTCGGGCCGCCGCCCTCCACCCAGCCGGCGGCCAGGGATGCCCGATGGATGACGCGGCACCAGCTCTACGTGGACCGCGCCCGCCAGGGACAGATCGACGTGGTGCTCTTCGGCGATTCGCTGGCCGAAGGCTGGTTCGACGCCGGCCGCGCCACCTGGCAGAGCCGCATTGCGATCCTCCGGTCGGTGTGCTTCGCGATCGGCGGCGACCGCACCGAGCATCTGCTGTGGCGGCTGAAGCGGGGTGAACTGGACGGCTACAAGGCCAAAGTCGTCGCGGTGATGATCGGCACGAACAACCTCAAGAGCGTAACGGTCTCGCACACGGTGGAGGAAACCGTCCTGGGGATCAAGGCGATCGTCGAGGAGATCCGCAGGAAGCAGCCCGAGGCCAAGGTGCTGATCCTGGGCATTCTGCCCCGCCAACCGCAGCGCTACCCGTGGATCGGCGAGAAAATCAAGAAGACCAACGAGCAGTTGGCCAAGCTGGCCGACCGCGAGACCATCTTCTTCCTGGACATGGGCTCGCGCTTTGCCGACGAGAAGGGCAATCTGGTCGCGGAACTGTACGCGCCGGATCAGTTGCACCTGAGCACCGAAGGATACAAGGTGTGGGCCGAGGAGATGGTGCCCGTGCTGCGGAAGCTCCTGGCGCCGCCTTCGCCGTTCTAGAAACAGACCGGGCCGCGTGGTCTTACAGCACGCGGCCCGGGGCACCCACTTCGCTGCCTGATTCGCAGCTATGCCAGGTTGTAGCCCGACTCGCCGTGCAGGCTGATGTCCAGGCCTTCCATCTCCGCGCGTTCGTCGGCCCGCATGCCCACCGTCCGGTGAACGACCATCGCGATCAAATAGCTGAGGACAAAGGCAAAGACCGCCGCGACGCTGACGCCGATCGCCTGCTTGACGAACTGCTCGACGCCGCCGGCCACCGGGCGGAATGCGAAGATGCCCACCAGCAGAGCGCCCAGCGCCCCGCCCACGCCGTGCACGCCGAAGGCATCCAGCGAGTCGTCGTAGCCGAACAGGTTCTTGATCCTGCACCCGTAGAAGCACACCGCGCCGCCCAGGCCCCCGATGAGGATCGAGTGCCACGGCAGCACGTGGCCGGCACACGGCGTGATTACCACCAGGCCCGCCACCATGCCCGATGCGAAGCCCAGGATCGTGGGCTTCTTGGTCTGGAGCCACTCGGCCAGCATCCACGCCGTGGCGGCGGCCGCCGCGGCGATCTGCGTGTTGCTGAACGCCAGCGCCGCCACCTTGCCGGCCACGGGCAGTTCCGCCCCCGGCAGGGCCACGGCCGAGCCGGCGTTGAACCCGAACCAGCCGAACCACAGCAGGCCGGCGCCGATCAGCGTCAGGCCCAGGCTGTGCGGCGGCATGGGAACCTGCCCGTATCCCGTACGCGGGCCGATCACCAGGCACAGCGCCAGGGCCGATACGCCCGCCAGCACGTGCACCACCGTCCCGCCGGCGAAGTCCATCACGCCGTACTGGAACAGCCAGCCGTTGACGTTCCACACCCAGTGGGCGACCGGGCAATAGACGATCGTGGACCAGATCAGCATGAAGAGGATGAACGGCCCGAAGCGGATGCGCTCGGCCACCGCGCCGACGATCAGCGCCGGCGTGATGATGGCGAACTTGCCCTGGAACATCACGAACGCCAGCTCGGGGATGTGCGTGGTGACGGCGCCGGTGGTGTCGCCGCTGGTGCCGAACCGACCGAAGCTGGCCGGGTCAAAGGCCCGCAGAAACAGCAGCGACGAGTCCCATCCCAGGAAACTCCAGGGCACTTGGCCGCCGGTGAGGTTGCCGATGCTCAGAAGCGACGAGCCGCCGAAGGCCAGGCAATAGCCCAGGATGACCCAGTGCAGGCCGATGACGCCGATGGCCACCATGCAGCACAGGAACATGTTCAGCACGTTCTTGGCGCGGACCATCCCGCCGTAGAACAGCGCCAGCCCCGGGATCATGAACAACACCAGGGCGCTGGACATGAGCATCCACGCCGTGGAGCCCGTGTCGATGGCGCTGTCGGGCCAGGGTGCTATCGGATCGGCTGCGGTTGCGATTGCGGGCACGGCCAGCAGCGCCGAGGGGGCGAGCCACTGGCCCGGTCGGAATGCGGTTGGTTCCATAGATCAAAGCCTTGGTTCCCATGTATCAAGCGCGGGCCATGGCGGAGCTGCCAAAGCCACCGCCGGTCTCGGCCGGGCCGACTGCATCGGACGCGAAGCCCGGGTAGGCCTCCATGCCATGCTCGCCGATATCCAGGCCCTCGAACTCCTCGCTGGGGCTTACGCGGATGCCGGCCGTGGCCTTCAGGATGGCCCAGACGACCAGAGAGATTGCGAACACGGTCACGCCGACGGACGCCGCGCCCAGCAGCTGCGTGCCCAGCTGGGCGAAACTGCCCGTGTAGAACAGGCCGGGCTTGCACACCGAGCCGGTGAACTTGATCACCTGTTCGTTGGCAAACAGCCCCACGCACAGCGTGCCGAACACGCCGCAGACCAGGTGCACCGACAGCGCGCCGACCGGATCGTCCACGCGAATCTTGTCCCACGCCAGGACCGACACCACCACCAGGAACCCGGCCACAGCGCCGATGATGGCCGCCCCGCCGATGGTCACCACGGCACAGGGCGCGGTGATGGCCACCAGTCCGGCAAGGCAGCCGTTGAGAATCATCGAAAGATCGGGCTTGCCCAGCAGCACCCAGGCGGTGATCGTCGCCGCCACAGCGCCGAAGGCGGCGGCGGTGTTGGTCGTCACGGCGATGTGGCCGATCGCCAGGTTGGCCGTCATCGTCGAGCCGGGGTTGAACCCGAACCACCCTAGCCAAAGGATCAGGCAGCCCAGGGCCGCCAAGCCCATGTTGTGGCCGGGGATCGGGTTGATCGACCCGTCGGAGTTGTACTTGCCGGCGCGGGGCCCCAGCACCAGCACGCCGGCCAGTGCGGCCCACCCGCCGACGCTGTGCACGACGGTCGAGCCGGCGAAATCGTGGAAGGCCGTGTCCAGTGTTGAGAGCCATCCTCCGCCCCAGATCCAGTGCCCGGTAACCGGATAGACCAGCGCCACCAGCACGAAACTGAATACCATGAAGGAGCCGAACTTGATGCGCTCGGCCACGGCGCCGGAGACGATCGTGGCGGCCGTACCGGCAAAGACCAGCTGGAAGAAGAACTTTACGGCCGGCGCGACCACTGCCCAGTCCAGAGCAGCGAACCCGGGCATCTTGGGGTCGTCAAAGGGCGCGAAGCTCGGGAAAAAGCCGGTCATGCCGATGAACCCATTGCCATCGCCGAACATCAGCGCAAAACCGATCATCCAGAACGCGATCGAGCTGATGGCGAAAACGATGAAGTTCTTGGCCAGAATGTTCACCGCGTTCTTGCGTCGGCACAGGCCGGTCTCGAGCATGGCGAAACCGGCGTTCATGAAGAACACCAGCATCCCGGCGATGAGCGTCCAGACCGTGTTGGCGATCAGCGCTGCGCTGTCGATCTTGCCCAGGGCATCGGCCAGCGTGGGCGCCGCGGCGGGCTCTTCGGCCAACGCCAAGGCAGGCAGCGCCAGCACGGTGCCGAGAACCACGTAGGGGAGCTTCCTGAAAACCGCTGAGTGCATGTCAAATCTCCTGTTCGGCCAGACGACAAGGCCCATGCGCAAGAGATGCGCATCGGCCCGACAACGGGCCTGAGCCAGCAGGAATCAAGGCAAAGGCGATACCAGAGGCGAAACTGGCCCAATTCGTGTTGGTTTGGCGGACGGTGGGCCTGAGGTGTGCCTCGAAGTTGGGCAGAGGGTGTGGGCTGGCGGGCAGGTGCGCATAGATTGGTCAGCCGGCAGAGGCGGCCCGGCAGAGGGCGCCCCGGCCCTTTGTCGGGGGCCCGGATGATCCGTAGGATATGGATCTGTCGCTGCGATGCAGATTCGCAACTTTTCCATCATCGCCCACATCGACCATGGCAAGAGCACCTTGTCGGATCGGCTGCTGATGCGCGCCGGGGCCATTACCGAGCGCGAGTTCCGCGAGCAGCTGCTGGACGACATGGACCTGGAGCGCGAACGGGGCATCACCATCAAGGCCTCGGCCGTGACGGTCTTTCACGAGCACCAAGGCGAGAAGTTCATGCTGAACTTCATCGATACTCCCGGGCACGTGGACTTTCACTACGAGGTGCAGAAAGCCCTGCAGGCGTGCGAAGGGGCGATCCTGGTGGTCGATGCCACCCAGGGCGTGCAGGCCCAGACCGTGGCCAACGCCTATGCGGCCATCGAAGCAGGTCTGGAGATCATCCCGGTCATCAACAAGATCGACCTGCCGTCGGCCGACCCGGTGCGGGTGGCCGAGGAGATCGAGCACGTGCTGGGCTTCCGCGCCGAGGACTGCATTTTGGTGTCGGCCAAAACGGGGCAGGGCATCGACGACCTGATCGGCAAGCTGTGCCAACAGTTGCCGCCGCCCCGGGGCATGCCCGATGCGCCGACGCGGGCACTGATCTTCGACTCGATCTATGACGACTATCGCGGGGTGATCGTCTATGTCCGCGTGATCGACGGCGAGCTGCGCAAAGGCCAGCGGATTCGCCTCATGGGCAACGGCAAGGAATACCAGGTGACGGACCTGGGCAAGCTCATGCCCCGCCCGCGGCAGGTCGAGCGCATCGGCACCGGAGAGGTGGGTTATATCGTGGCGGCCATCAAGGACCTGCACGATGTCCGCGTCGGCGACACCGTGACCGATGCCCAGACGCCGGCGGCCGAGCCGCTGCCGGGTTATAAGCCCGTCCAGCAGATGGTCTTCTGCGACTTCTATCCGGGGGGCACGACGCAATACGAGGACCTCCGCGATGCGATGGACCGGCTGCAGCTCAATGACAGCAGCTTCACCTATCAGCCCGAGTCCTCCGATGCCCTGGGCTTCGGCTTCCGCTGCGGATTCCTAGGGCTGCTGCACATGGAGATCATCCAGGAGCGGCTGGAGCGCGAGTTCAACATCGACGTGGTGCAGACGGCCCCGACGGTTACCTACGAGATCCAGAAGCATGACGGTACGGTGTCCCGCATCGACGCCCCCAGCGAGCTGCCGGACCTTTCGCAGGTGAAGGAAATCCGCGAGCCGTTCATCCTGATGAACCTGATCGTGCCGGCCGACTCGGTGGGGGCGATCATGAAGTTGTGCGAGGACCGCCGCGGCATCTATCGCAAGACCGAATACATCAGCGCCACCCGCGTGATTCTCGTCTATGAGATTCCACTGGCCGAGGTCATCTACGACTTCTACGACAAGCTCAAGAGCGTGACCCGCGGCTACGGCACCATGGACTATGACCTGATCGGCTTCCGGGCCGGCGACCTGGTGAAGCTGGATATCCTGGTCAACGGCGAGCGGGTCGATGCCCTGAGCCTGATCGTGCACCGGTCCAAGGCCGAGGCCCGCGGGCGAAAGCTCCTGCTGCGTCTGAAGCAGGAGATCGACAGGCACCTGTTCGAAATCCCGCTGCAGGCGGCCATCGGCGGCAAGATCATCGCCCGCGAGACCATCAAGAGCGTGGGAAAGAACGTGACGGCCAAGTGCTACGGCGGCGACATCACCCGCAAGCGCAAGCTCCTGGAGAAGCAGAAGGAAGGCAAGAAGCGCATGAAGCGCGTGGGCAGCGTGGACATCCCCCAGGAGGCATTCATGGCCATCCTGGAGAGCGGGGATTGAACGCCCTTGGCGGCCGAGCCTTGGCTTGGGCTTGGCCAGGGGCAAATCCGGCTCCGGCGGGAAAAGGCGTCCGATCCGCCGCCTGGCCGACCGCCGCCGTCGATGCGTGTGCGGAGCGGATGGTCAAGCCACCGGCGGTGCCTGTGAACTGCGCCAGCCTTTGGCTCGTGCTCTGCGGCGTCACCGGGGAAAAGACGGCCGTGTCGAAGCGTCGAGAGTGCTGGCGGTGCGGAAAAACCACGCAGGATTCGCAGATTGCCCATGTTATCGCCCTGCGGGTTAATCTGGGGTGTTTGAGCAGTTCCGGAAGCGTTTTCGGGTTCTATACTGCTGCGTTTGGAGTCCGACGCGATGGTGCGTCGTGGGCTGGGGTGTTTCGGGAGAAACGGAGTGGGTGCGATGGGTGCAATGATCAGGGTGGCGACGCTTGTCACGGTGTGCGCTGTGCTGGCCTCGTCGGGATGGGCAGGGGTGATCACCAACGCGGATATCGAGGCTTTGCCCGGCCACCAGGTGCCGTCGGGGCTGGGAACGCTTGATTGGGTTCTGTTCTCGTCGTCGGCGGGGGGCTCGGGCAACGTCATCGGGGCCCTCAACTCCGACGATGCCAACACCGCACTGCCGACCGGCAACGCGAAAACGACGGCCAACGCTTCGTACATCACCTCGGTCGGCGAGTTGCGTGCGTATTACCTTCAGCAGTTCCCCGACGGCCGGGGCGGGTCCACCGTCAGCGACATGGCGCTGTATGTCGATCTCAACCAAGCCAACAGCGCACCGCTGTATCTCCACACCCTGAACGTGGTGCTGAACTACGCCCTGTTCGGCGGGAACGATCCCCGCAACAATCCGGCCGGCCACGACCTTACCTCCGCCCAGCAGAACGCCACGGGCGGCAGTTTTTCGGGCGGCACGCTGCTGGCGAGTCTGCAAGTCAGCCCGGTGGTCCTGGCCGTGCAGAACGACGGAGACGGCTGGGCCGATTACCGGATCGACCTGGGCATCGATCCGTTTGACCCGGCCCTCCAGGACAGCGACCGCATCCTCTTTCACTGGGTCAGTTCCAACCACAGCGGCGGTCCGGAGAGGGTGTTCCTCGGGGGGATTCCCGTTGCCGGAGTGGTGATTCCGGTTCCCACGGCGGCGATGGCGGGCGGCACGCTGCTGGCGGCGCTGGGGCTGGTTCGCTGGATCCGCCGCCGCTCGTAACCGGCCGGGGGGGTCGGGTGCCGCGACGTGGGCATTGCGAAGCTGCGCCTCGTGCATAACATGGTCGGCTCCTGAGTGGCGTTGCGTGTGCGCCCGTCGGGGCAGCGCGTCGATTCAGCAGCGAGAGGGTCATGGCCGAGCAGCCAAACAGCGAGCAATACAAGCAGAAGTTTCGTCGCGGCGGAGATGAAGCCGTGGACCGGGAGGTGGAGGCGGCGATGGCCGGGCTGTCGCTGGAGAGCCTCTACGAGCAATCCGCGCCCCAGGAGACGGCGGTGGAGCGGCGCACCAAGGGCCCCCGCAAGGGAAAGGTGATCTCCGTCAGCGGCGACCAGGTTTTTCTCGATCTGGGCGGCAAGAACCAGGGGATCGCGCCGCTGGAGCAGTTCGAGCAGCCGCCCGCAGTCGGCGCCGAAGTCGAGGTGAACGTGGATCGCTTCGACTCGCGAGAGGGGCTGTTGATCTGCTCCCGGCTGGGAGCGCCCGTCGCCGGCGCTTGCTGGGAGACGCTGGAGATCGGCCAGGTTCTCGAGGGCGTGGTCACGGGCATGAACAAGGGGGGGCTGGAGCTGAACATCCGCAACATGCGCGCGTTCCTGCCGGCCGGGCAGGTGGACATCTATTTCCAGAAGGACATCTCGGTGCTGCTGGGGCAGAAGGTCACCGTGGAGGTGACGCAGTTCGACCGCGAGCGCAAGAACCTGATCGTCTCGCGGCGGAACGTCCTGGAGCGCGAGAAGGAGCAGGCCAGGCAGAAGCTGATGGAGGAGCTGGCCGTTGAGCAGACGCGGCGGGGCACGGTCCGCAGCGTGATGGACTTCGGGGCGTTCGTGGACCTGGGGGGCGTGGACGGGCTGCTGCACGTGTCGGAGATCTCTCACAAGCGGCTGAAGACCGCGGCGGAGGTGCTGAAGGTCGGCGATGTCGTGGACGTGAAGATCATCAAGATCGACAAGGAGACGGGCAAGATCAGCCTGAGCATGAAGGCGGCGATGCCCGATCCGTGGATGGATGCCGACCGCAAGTACCCCGTCGGATCGACGCTGACGGCGCGGGTGTTGCGGCTGGAGAGTTTCGGGGCGTTCGTGGAAGTGCAGGAGGGACTGGAAGCGCTGCTGCCGGTCAGCGAGATGTCCTGGCAGCGCATCGGCCACCCGCGGGATGTGCTGCGCGAGGGCGACGTGATCAAGCTGGCGGTGGTGGCCGTCGATCCGGCGGCCAGGCGCATGACGCTGAGCCTCAAGCAGGCCGGCCCGGACCCGTGGAAGGATGCCTCGCAGAAGTACCCGGTGAACACGGTAACGACCGGGAAGGTGACGCGGACGGCGGAGTTCGGGGCGTTCGTGGAACTGGAGCCGGGGCTGGAGGGCCTGGTGCACATCTCGGAACTGGCCCCGCAGCGGGTGAGCAAGGTGACGGACGTGGTCAAGCCCGGGCAGGATGTCAAGGTCCGCGTGCTGGAGGTGGACGACCAGAAGCGTCGGATCGGTCTGTCGATCCGGCGGGCCGATGAACCGGTGGAGGCGCCTGCGGCCATGACGCCGCCTCGGAAGAAAAAACGCCCGGAACTGCGAGGTGGGCTGGATTTCGGAAGGTGGAACGACTGAATCGCGTGGCCGACCCCGGAGGAAAACAATGCGAATGCGCGCAGGGCTGATCGTGGCGGGGGTGTTTGCGGCGCTGCTGGCCGGCGGATGCGCCGCCGGCCGGGCAAACCGGCACCCGTTTCCCCCGGCCACCCCCGAGGCGGTGGTGGAGGTCACGCGGCTGATCTTCCCCGCGGTGGTGCGGATCGACGTGAAGCGCGAGTTCTACGAGCGAGGCAAACGGCAGCTTCGTGCCGGGATCGGCTCGGGCGTGATCGTGGATGACCAGGGACGGATCCTCACCAACTACCACGTGGCGGGGCGCTCGGCGGAGATCTACGTCACGCTGGAGAACAAGGAGCGGGTCCGCGCCAGGCTGGTGGGCGATGACCACTGGACGGACCTGGCCGTCCTGCAGATGGACATGGAGGAGGTGAAGCGGAAGGGCCTGAGTTTCCGCCACGCGCAGCTGGGCACCAGCCGCACGCTGGTTCCCGGTCAGGACGTGATGGCGGTGGGCACTCCGTTCGGACTGGCGCGGACGCTGACGCTGGGCGTGGTGTCCAACACGGACCGCACGCTGTCGGCCGACGGCGCCGACGAACAGAAGATCGACGGCATGTACGAGACGGGGATTTTCTACAACTGGATTCAGATGGATACGCCCATCAACCCGGGCAACAGCGGCGGCCCGCTGGTGGACCTGACCGGCAAGGTGGTGGGCATCAATACCCGGGGCGGCGGGCAGAACCTGAACTTTGCCATTCCCATCGACATCGCCGCCGAGGTTCTGCAGAAGATCCTGGCGACGGCCGGCCCCGACCGCAAGGGCCGCGTCGAGCGCAGCGACCTAGGGATCAGCTTCAAGCCGCTGCACGAGCTGGAGCAGTTCTACGGCATCGACATCAACACCGGCGCGCTGATCAACAGCGTGGATCGCGGCTCGACGGCGATGAAGAACGGCGTGCACGCCCAGGATATCCTGCTGGAGATCAACGGACAGCCGGTCAACGCCCGTTTTCCGGAGGAGCTGGCGCCGCTGCGCAAGAGGATCGCCGACCTGCCGGTGGGCAGCAACGTCACGCTGAAGCTGCGGCGCGGGAAGGATACGGTCACGGTGACGCTGCCGACGGAGAAACTGCAGAGCGCGGCCGGCGAGGAGGCCGAGGCGCGGGCCTGGGGGCTGTCGGTTCGCGACGTGACCCGCGCTTATGCCAACGAGAAGCAGTTGGACGACGAAAACGGCGTCGTGGTGACCAGCATCAGTCCGGGCTTCGCCGCCGCCAAGGCGGACCTGCAGGAAGGCGACGTCATCCGCGCCATCAACGAGAAGCCGGTTACGGACCTGGAGGCGTTCCTGGAGATCTATCGAGACTCCACGCAGCAGAAACAGCAGACGGTGCTGGTGCAGGTGCAGCGCGGGCGGACCAGCCGTCCAGCGGTGATGAAGGTGTCCTTCAAAGAGTAGCCGGCAGTCATCAGCGGTGAGCGGCGGGTTTTCCGAGGCGAAGATCATGCGAAACATGGCTGGATTGCTTGTGTGCGTGCTGGCGGCGGCGGCGTGGGCGGGCATCGACGCGCAGCGTGCCCGGGACCTGTACGAAAAGGTGACGCCGTCGCTGGTGGTGGTGCAGTACACCTACGACGGCGAGGTGGGCCGGCGCGAGCTGGCCGGCGCGGGCGTGGTGTTGTCCGACGACGGCCTGGTGATGACCACCATCGCGCTGTTTCCGGCGCAGATTGCCAACTCGCAGATGAAGGAGTTCAAGATCATCATCCCCGGCGACGAGGAGAAGGAGATTCCGGCGGTGTTCCTGGGGCGCGATGAGCGGTCGGACCTGGCGTTCGTGAAGGCCGCGGACAAAGCCGCCCACGCCTGGGTTCCGCTGCCATTCGAGCAGACGAAGCTGCAGGTCGGGCAGACCGTCTGCTCCGTGGGGCTGTTGCCCAAGGAAGCCGGCTACCGCAGCTACTACGCCGAGGCGTTCGTGTCGGCGATCCTTCGCGGGCCGGTGCAGCACATCCTGGTCAGTCCCGACGGCGTGGCGGGCGTGGGCTCGCCCGTCTTCGACGAAAAAGGCCGGGCCGTGGGGTTCGTGATGGGCCAGCAGGGCCGCGGGGTGCTGCTCAGCGAGACCCGCACGCCGCTGGATCGCGTCAACGAGCCGCCGCGTTTCTTCATTCCGACTCAGGAGTTCGCCATCAGCCTCCTCAAGCCGCCCACCGAGAAGGAACCAGTTCGCGTGGCCTGGCTGGGCGCTGTGCTCACGGGCATCAAGAAGGAAGTGGCCGAATACTTCGACCTCAAGGGCACCAACGTCGCGCAGGTGGGCGATGTGGTGGCCGACTCGCCCGCGGGCAGGGCTGGCCTCAAGACCGGCGACAAGATCGTGGCCATGGACGGCAAGCCGCTGGAGCGGGGCGACGACCCGGAGGAGGTTGCCCAGATCCTGCTGCGCAAGCTCAGGCGCATCGAGCCGGGCAAGACCGTGGTCCTTTCCGTCCTTCGCGAGAAGGACAAGCCGCCGCTTGAGCTGAAGGTGAAACTGGAGCCCCAGCCGCGCCAGCCTTACGAGGCGGATCGCTTCTATGCCGAGGACATCGGCATGACCGTCCGGGAGATGGTGTTTGCCGACATCTACGCCAAGCGTCTGCCGCCGGAAACCACGGGCGTGGTCGTGTCGTTCCTGCGGCCCAGCAGCGCGGCCCAGACCGCGCGGCTCCAGCCGGGAGACCTGATCACCAGCCTCAACAACCAGCCGGTCACGAGCCTAAAGCAGTACGAGACGGCGTTCCAGGAGTTCCGCAAGGCCAATCCCGCGGAGGCCATCGTAGTCGTCGTGACCCGGGAGGGCGCTACCCAGGTGATCCGCATCCAGCCGCCTCAGTAGGACCAAGCCGTCTTCGCCGGGCATTTCGCACGTGCGCCGGGCCGCGAGCCCTGCGTGGGGGGCCTGGCTAACGTTTCCTCGCGGGGTAGGTATTTGTACGCTTTAGCCGTTTCACGCGGCAGCACAGAGCGTAAAACGCAGGGGTTCCAGTAAACTCAGCACTCGGCCCGCAAGGGTCGAGTTGCACTTTATTCGGTGCGTCCACAGGACGCGCCGAAGCGTCGCCAGCATATCGAGATACGACGGATGCTCCTTGGGCGGCATCCATTCCCATTTCTCCGCACCCCGCGGATGGGCCGCCGTGGCCTGGGCCCCATGCAACAGGTACCACGCCTTCACCAGCGTCTGCACGATCAGAGCCATCGGCGCCTGCCGCTGGACCGTCCGCGGGCACCATCCCTGCACCTGCTCGAACCCGCCCAGCTGCTTGCCGTCGCGGATCGCTTCCTCGATGGGCCAGCGGCCCGCGAACCTTTCCACGATCTGCTCGTCGCTCACCTGCGGGTCGGTGCAGAACAGAAAGTCGTCCTTCTCCTGGCCCTCCGGGTCGCGGACAATCAGCAGCTTGACCGGCCTCTCCTTGGACACGTGATACCACAGGCAGATGATGGGCAGCACCAGTCGCCAGACGACCTTCCCACGCATCCGCACCTGGATCTTCCGCCAGCCTTTCTTGCGGCGAGCCGCCAGCTGCCTGGGCGTGGGCAGGCGTCGGCCCTTCTTGGGCTGTCGGCCCCGTCGGCGTCGCTGCCGTTGGACAGGCGGGGCGTAGATCGCCGCGTCCGACCGCATCCGCGAAACCAGGT
>Ga0101944_10000504_pt1 | contig 112480 bp, 99 predicted proteins | sample DewCreD2012metaG_FD_75245 | JGI IMG/M metagenome (GOLD analysis project Ga0101944, IMG submission 75245) | Hot spring sediment bacterial and archeal communities from British Columbia, Canada, to study Microbial Dark Matter (Phase II) - Dewar... ... | reverse complement strand
CATCATTTGAAACCATTACCAATAAAGACATCGAATATGTTCAACACAAGTTAAACAATAGACCAAGAAAAAAAATGGGATTTTTATCGCCAATTGAATTTTTATACTTAAATTTGTCTAACTCAAAAAGTTGCATTTGTGACTTGAATTCAGCAATTTCTAAATCCAAACACTATGAAAAAATATTTATTCATTCTTTTAACACTCTTTCTTTTTATATTCTCTGCTGAATTATTTTCTGCTGATTATTATTGGGTTGGTGGTTCGGGAAACTGGAGCGATACGCTCCATTGGGCCACGGCTTCCGGTGGCAGCACTTTTCATAGCGCCCCGCCGTCATCTGATGATAATGTTTTTTTTAATGCAAGTTCATTCTCCGGTCCTGATACTGTTACCATTGACGTAATGGCCGAATGTAATAATATGGATTGGACAGGAGCTGCTCATTCGCCACTGATTACAGGAATGTGGGGATTACGAATCTCCGGAAATATGAAATGTATTTCTGCTATGTCTTTTTATTCTACGTCTATTAGTTTTGATTCAGACGGTATTCATACCATTGATTTCGGCGGTATGGTTCTTTCTGACGGTGGTATTAGTTTTAACGGACTGACCGGTGACGGCGTATGGACATTATTATCTGACCTTACATTAACCGGGGTTTTTTCAAGTATTATGCTGAATAACGGCACATTGATTACCAATGGGCATACGATAAGTTTACCCGGGAATATTCATGTAATGGGTGGAGCGATGAAAAGCGGGCTTTATCTGGGCAATTCAACGGTTAACTGTAGCGGGCTGAATATTATGGCTCCCATGAATTTTACTTTTGATGCCGGCACCTCAACAATTAATATTCTGAATGGTTCTAGTAGTTTTTCTGGCAATAATTATGTTTTTTACGACGTCAATTTTTTTGGTTTGTCGTTTGGCTCAGAATTATACATTGGCGGCTCAAATTCATTTCATAATCTTTCATTTGATTCTATTCCGGTTATCCGTTTTCAGCAGGGCATGTCTCAGGTCATACAGGGCAATATCACGTTTAACGGCTCCTGTGGCTATCCGGTTACTGTGATTTCGTCTGAATCCGGTAAACCGGCATATCTTCTCAAAGTGTCTGGCACAGTAAGCGAGGATTTCCTGTGTCTCCGGGATATTACTGCTGCAGGCGGCGGATCATTTGTTTCAGCCAATAGCACCAATCTGGGAAATGTTATCAACTGGACCATAACTCCTCCCTCCGACACGGTATTTTATTGGGTTGGCGGCTCCGGAAACTGGAACGATGCCGGTCACTGGTCATTCACCAGCGGTGGCGCTCCTAACAATGTGTGCATTCCCGACGCTGCCGATGATGTAGTATTTAATGCCGCGTCATTTACTGCTCCGGGGCAAACAGTCAGTATTGCCAGCGAAGTATTTTGCAAGTCAATGAACTGGACCGGTGTGACTAATAATCCGCAACTTAATTTCGGCGGATTTGGCGTTAATCTTAATCTGTTTGGATCACTGACTCTCAGCGCCGGTATGTCGTTGAGCGGTGGCAGTTATATTGTATTTCATGGTGCTACTGCAGGCAACACCATTACAACAAATGGCATTGCCCTTTCAACAGTAACATTTACCGGTGCCGGTGAATATACTTTTAACGATGCAGCCACTATTAGTTCTCTGTATTTTGAACACGGCACACTGCGAACCAATAACCGTCCGCTTGCATTGGGCTCCTTCAATTCATGGACTAATCAATCCCGTCAATTATATCTTGGTTCCTCGATCATTACAGTAACTACCTAGCATGTGTCCGACAGCGCGGGAATGGTTGTATATCCCGGCACTTCGGCTATTTACATGAATGGCAACTCTTTCTATGGCGGTGGCTTATCGTATAATCGCATTTATCTTCGCACAAAGGATAATTTTTTATATGGTGGAAACACGATTGATTCATTGTTTATTAAAACCGGTTCAACGGTTGAAGTTCAGGCCGGAAAGACAACAACCCTAAATTATTTATCAGCCACAGGCAAATGTGATAGCATGATTTATATTTTTTCCTCATCAACTACGATTAATACTATTTTTTCCAAACCATCCGGTACTATTACAGTTAATTATATCCGTTTAAAGAATACAACAGCGCAGGGCGGCGCAACATTTAACGCGCTGAATGCCGTTGATAATGGCGGCAATGTTGGATGGAACATTACTCCGGTTGGTAACCGCACGTTTTACTGGGTTGGAGGAACCGGAAACTGGTCGCAAACCAGTCACTGGTCATTTGCCTCCAGCGGCGCATCAGCCGGCTGCCTGCCTGCCGAAAGCGATGATGTGATCTTTGATAATAATTCGGGTTCCGGAAGTTATACCATAACAATCAGTTCAGATGCTTTTTGCCGCACAATGGATTGGAGCACTGCAGCCGGAACACCAACCATTACAGGCATAGGAACTTTAACGATTTGTGGCTCGATGATCCTGCGAAATTCGCTAAACTATAATCATACCGGTAATATTTTGTTTAAACCATTATCCGGCAGTTATACGATCAATACCTTTGGTAAAACACTCAGTTGCAATATTTATTTTGACGGTAATGGTGTCTGGACATTACAGAATAATTTTATTACCCGTACTGCAACTCCTAATCCGCGCAGTATTTACTACAACAAAGGAACACTGAATACCAATGGGCATACGCTAACAACTTATGCATTCTATTCATTTACAACCTATACCCGTATACTGAATTTGGGTGCATCCACAATAAATATTTATAGTGAATGGGATATTGACGATAGCACACACATGACAATTAATCCGGGGACATCAACACTAATTATGCATAATTATTCAACTTTTAATAGCAGAGGACTGACATATAACAATGTTACGTTCAATCTGGCCGGGAATATTTCAATTTATGGAGGCGGCACATTCAATACGTTGTCTCTGGCTAATTCAAAAGGATTAGTTTTAGAAGGAGGGAAGAGTTATACCTTATCCCTGTTGACAATCCCGAATGGTACAGGTTGCAGGAGTTTTTATCCGGTCAGTTCATTAGAATCGGGTGTCCCGGCCACTATCATTGATGCTGCAGGTACAGCGAATTTTAATTATCTGCTGATTGCTGATGTAAAAAAGGCGGGCGCTGCAGTATACAATGCCACAAATACACAGACCATAGGCGATGTGAGCGGATGGACTGTTACACCCTATACTGGCCGCAGATTGTATTGGGTGGGTGGTACCGGTAACTGGAGCGACACGCTGCATTGGTCAACTACTTCGGGTGGTGCTGCATTTGGTTGTTTGCCTACGCTCTATGATACAGTATTGTTCGATAACAACTCGTTCAGCGACCGTGATACAGTTATTCTGAATACTACCGGTTATTGTAAAAATATGAATTGGACAGGCGCATTATTTGTGCCTGTATTTGAATGTTACGGATGGTTGAACATCAACGGTTCGCTCCGATGGATCAAGCTAATGGAGGTAAACGGCTCGCCGTATATTAATTTTGTTTCCGGCGCCGCAGACAATTCTGTTTATACCCAGAGGAAAAAACTTTATTATGTTAATTTCAGCGGTAGTGGCGAGTATATTCTGCAGGATAGTATCTATACCGAATATCTTTATCATACTCAGGGAACGTTTCGTACAAATAACCAATTGGTGAATGCAAATAGCTATTTTAATATCACCTCGGCTTCTGTGCGGACTCTTGATTTGGGCTCATCAACTGTTCTAACTAAATCATGGGATGTTGATAATACCGCTAATCTGACCTTCAATGCCGGGACATCAGAAATACAGGTTATTCAAAATGGCAATAACTTTATTGGTGGCGGATTGAATTATAATAAAGTAAAATTGTACCCTCCGGCTTTTTCCGATTTAATTGTTTCCGGTTCGAATGTGTTTAATGAACTGACGATTCAGCCGGGAACAAAGGTAGCTTTTGATACGGTAGCTACACAAACGGTTACCACATTTGTTGCATCAGGGACATCATCGGCTCCTATAACGCTGGGATCAATATCTGCCGGAACACAAGGATCAATCAATAAATTAGGTTCGGTGTTTTGCGGCGATTATCTCTATGTTCAGGATATCAATGCATTGGGAATGGTTATGTATGGCTGCTCCAATAGTATTAATAAATCCAATAATACCGGATGGATATTTCTGTCCCCTTCTGTAAATTTGGGTAATGATACCGCCGTCTGTTCTCCGGCCACGGTAACTCTTGATGCCGGCCCGGCCATGGCATACATCTGGAGCACAGGTGCTACCACCCGTACTATAGTGGTAAATTCTACAGCTACTTACAGTGTAACGGTTAGTAACCAGTGTTGCACAGCAAGCGATTCATGTTTGGTGACTGTAAATATTTGTCCCGGATTGAGCGAAATAGCAAGTCAGCCAGAAATAACTGTTTATCCCAATCCATCGCGTGGCATCGTTGAAGTGCAATATGTATCGGACGATGCTGCCACTGCGCAGGTCGAGATTATTGATATTACCGGTAAAAGGATAGCGGTAGAACAAAAGAAATTCTTAACAGCCGGCCGGCATACTATAGAATTAACTATACCTGTAAAAGGTGTATTTGTTGTACGGCTTACCACAGGTGATAAAGTAATAATGGGAAAGGTTGTGGTTGAGTGATAGATATTGTTAACTGAACCGGACAGTCATTTTGTGTGTTGTACCCGACGACTCAAATAAAATGGTAAAATTGTTGATTTCACAAATCTGTTTCACCAGCGAAAGACCGAGGCCCAGTGATTCGGGTGAATTGCCCGATTTAACGAATTTTTCAAATACGCTGTCGGGATGAACCGTCAAAGCCGGTCCGGAATTTTCGATGATCAGTGTGTTCTCGCCTGCATAAACCGAGATATATCCGCCTGTATGATTGTGCCGTACTGCATTAAGAAACAGGTTTGATAAAAGAACATCCGCCAGCACCGGATTCATCAACACATCCAGAGAGTCCGGCAGGTCGGTGATTATGCTTACCTTCTTGTAATCGCATTGTGGCTTATATTTCTCGATAACTAACAGCAATAGCTTGTTGATACTTACTGGCTCCTTATCAATAAACTGGTTGTTTTCTATTTTCGACAATAACAGCAGAGTGTGATTTAACTTAGATAACCGGTTTGTTGTTTCGCTGATGTTCTGGATTTGTTCAATTTCTTTTTTGGTGAGATTGTTATTTTGGATTAGCAGTTCAACATTTGAATTGATAATGGATAAGGGGGTTTGGATTTCGTGAGATACATTCCGTATAAACTGTTTCTGGTTATTGAAGTCACGGATAATGCGCAGAGCCATTCGTTCTACTGCACGGTTTAATTCAGCGAACTCATCGGTTCTGGTTTTTGGAAACTGTATGGCCTCATTTTGCTCGGGTGTGAAATCGCGCAGCACCGATAACGTCTGTTCAAAGGGCTTCCAGATGCGGCGTGAGATAAAAAGGTTGATAATAATAAAATATAAGGCCAGAAAACCAAACAGCACAACACCAATGCTAATCAGGAAATACAGCAGTGAACTGTTATCTACAAAAGATCTGCTGATAACCATTTCATAATTTTTACCACGGATCTGAGCCGAGGCCCTCAATTCTCTGTAGGTTCTGTATTTCATCTCGGTCGAGTCGAAGGTGCTGACAAAAGAGTAAATGTCCGGAATGTAAACTGATGGTTGAATCTCTCGAAGTTGAAAACTGCTATTGATGTTTTTATATAATTGATTGTTTTTGGTATTGCTTTTTGTGGCTTGGCTGATAATCAGCCCTTTGTCCTTTAAAAGCGCATAGTCGGTCTGGTTAGAAAATACAGTATGCAGAATGAAGAAAAAAAGAGCCGAAATTACAGCCAGAGCCGGCAGTGTAAAAATAATGTAGAAAGCGGTGGTCTTATTCAGCAGTTTCATTTGGTGTCGAATTTGTACCCAATTCCATACACTGTTTTAATGTAGTCCTTACAACCGGCCGATAATAGTTTCTTTCGCAGATTTTTCATGTGTGTATAAATAAAATCATACGACCCGTAGCTGTATTCATCCCTCCAGAGGTGTTCGGCAATCGAGTTTTTAGTGATTACACGATCTTTATTTGAAAGAAGAAATAATAGCAGTTGGTATTCTTTCTGGGTTAAAACAAGAATGGTATCGTTTACCCTGGCCTCCTGTTTATTCAAATCAACCCGTATCTCATTCATTTCTATTATGTTGGTTCCATCGAAATGAATACGGCGCATAAGCGCTTTTATCCGGGCATTTAATTCTGAAAGGTGAAAGGGTTTGGCCAAATAATCGTCCGATCCGATATCAAGGCCAGTAATCTTGTCGGCAGCGCTGTCTCTCGCCGAGATGATTATTATCCCTGTGTTTTTCTTTTTTTTTCGCACCTCTCTTACAATGTCGAAACCGTTCCCGTCAGGCAATGTGATGTCTACTATGATACAATCGTAATTGAATTGTGATATTTTTTCAATAGCATCGGAGTATCTGCTAACTCCTTCACATATAATCTTTTCCTGCTTAAAATAGTGAATTATGCTTTCTAATAATTTCACCTCATCTTCTACAACCAGTAGTTTCATTGATATGCTTTTTCCGGCTGAAAGTTAATAATTTATCGGTTATTAGCGCATTAAGCTTGTGGGTTAACCGGTGTGATAGTATTTGGTTTTATTATAAGATCAACGATTATCAACGGTTTTTTTATATTTATCGGGTTAGCGACAATTTATTTTTTAAATCATTTAATTATTCTTATTTGCCTGATTGATAGCGTATAATAAATATTAAAGACACTTGTTAGCTATCGTTAGAACACTTGTTCAATAAAAATTTTTGGTTCTTCAGATTTTAAACAGATTCGGTCATTACTTTTGACAGCAAAAAATAACTAATTATGAAAAAAGTATTATTTGCTACCGTTATTGCAACATTAGTTGCTTTTGCAGCTTGCCAACAGAAGCCGGCTGAAACTACCGAAACTGACAGTACAGCTGTTGCTGATACTACTGCTGTTGTTGATACAGCTGCTGTTGATACAGCTGTTGCTGATTCAGCTGCAAAGTAATTGTCAGTTTAATTAAGACATTAAACAAGTAGTTGAAAAACCCGGTGAATGCCGGGTTTTTTTATTTTTCTTAGCCAGTACAACCAGTTTTTTACTCTCTGATAATTTTTATAACTCCGCCTGCCTGCACCTTGATGATGGACGATGGCTTGCCGGATGCTTTCTGATTCTCACCTTCTTTTATTATATAATCAACTGACCGGATAATACTTTCAGGAATCTCCCGGAAATTTGCAGGCGAAGACATACCGCTGATATTTGCTGAGGTTGAAACCAATGGCTTTCCAAGCCGGTTGATGAGTGCAATACATGTATCGTGTTTTGGTATTCGGATACCGACTGAACCATCGGAAGCGATAATATCCGCTGCAAGGTTTCGGGCACCGGGCAATATCAGCGTGAGCGGTTCATCTGCAACGTCAAACAGTTCAAAGCCGATTTCGGGTACATCAGTTGTATATCTCTCCACCATTGCCGTTGAATTCATCAGTACAACAAAACTTTTTGAACCGGCGCGTTGTTTAATGGATTTTATTTTATTAACAGCTAACTCGTTTGTTGCATCACAGCCAATACCCCATATTGTATCCGTGGGATACAGAATTATCCCTCCATTGCGGAGTACCTGCAGTGCCCGGTTTATTTCTTCAGTTTGCACCCTGCTTAATGGTTTTATTGTATATAGCGGTTAGGTCTGTGGCAATTCGCTGCTCCGAGAATCGTCCCGCATGTGTTATGCCCAATGCAATCATTTTTTTCATCCGTTCCTGATCACTCAGCACTTCAATAATGGACGAACCAATGGCATCGGAGCTTTGAGGTGTGGTGTAACAAGCGGCATTTCCGCCCGTTTCTTCCAGGCATCCGCCTTTGGAGGTAATGACCGGAACCCCGGATACCAGCGCTTCGAGTACCGGTATACCAAATCCTTCATATAATGATATATATAGAAATAGTGTTGCTTGTTGGTAGAATCCTGGTAATTCCTCGTCGGAAACTCCATGAATAAAAAGAATCTGCTTATCGAGATGTTTAAGGGCAATATAATCTTTTATCGTCTGTATATAAGGGGTTTCCTGGCCGATCACGATCAGGGGCAGGATGATCTTGTTTTCATGGATGGCCTTGATAATGTTCAGCAGGTTTTTTCGTTTTTCAATCGTGCCAACCGTTAGAAGATAGGAGCCAGGCAGATTATATTTTTTTCTTAGCCAGGTAAGCTGTTCTGTCGTCCAACGTGTATGAAAATGACGGGATACGGGCTGGTAAACCACATCAATTTTTTCGCTGGCAGCCGGGCAGTATTGAATAATATCATTTTTTGTCTGTTGACTTGCCGCGATAATCCGTGCCGAATAGGTGCAACTATGGATAAACTTTTTATGATAGATCAGCCGGTCGGCCGGTGCGTACATTTCAGGCATGGTCAGAAAGATGATATCATGAATAGTTACTAATGCCGGAATCTTTGCTTTATGCAGGGTAAACGGTATCTCGTTGCTTAATCCATGGTATAAACTAATCCCGTCATGTACGAGTGTTTTAGTGATAAAATAACTCCGCCAGATACTGTTAAACCAGCGATTTCCCGGATAACAGATTTTTACCGATGGTTCAAGTGTATCGGCATAGCCACTCTGTTTCAGTGGCGAATAGAGATAATAGTTGTTGCTGGGATAATAGCGTGCCAGAGCATTCACTACATTGCGGCTGTAGTTGCCAAGCCCCGATTTATTAAAGAGCGCACGCTTACCGTCAAAACCGATATTCATAAAACAACCGGCAATTAAATATTGGCTGCTGTGATGCGTTGCAGCGCTTCATTGATTTGTGAGCGCTCGGCAAAAGACGAGAACCGGAAGTATCCTTCACCCGAAGGCCCGAAACCCGATCCGGGAGTTCCTATCACGTGCGCGGTATGCAGGAGCTTATCAAAGAAATCCCACGACTTCATATTGTTTTTGGTCTTGAGCCATACATACGGTGCGTTTTCACCGCCAAAAACTGTGTATCCCGCTTTTGCAAGCCCTGCGCGTATCAGCGCAGCATTTTCCATGTAATGGGAAATAACGTCTTTTACTTCCTGGCGTCCCTGTTCGGAATAAACTGCTGCTGCTGCTTTTTGTACCGGATACGATACACCGTTGAACTTGGTTGTATGGCGTCTGAACCATAAAGTATGCGCAGGGTGCTTACCGCCCGACGAGTCGTACAGCATCAAATCTTTAGGTATCACTGTGAATGCGCAACGTGTACCGGTGAACCCGGCTGTTTTGGAAAAACTGCGAAACTCAATGGCCACTTTGCGTGCTCCCTCAATCTCAAAAATAGAGCGGGGCAATGATGTGTCGCGGATATACGATTCGTATGCAGTATCAAAAAAGATCACCGACCGATTTTCCAATGCATAAGCGACCCATTCCTTCAGCATTTTGTGTGTGAGCACAGCACCTGTGGGATTATTGGGTGAACAGAGGTAAATGATATCCACCTTCTGCTTCGGAAGGACAGGCAGAAATCCGGTTTCCTCGGTGCAGGGCAGATATACAATCCTCTCGTAATAACCATTTTCGTGACATTCGCCGGTACGACCTGCCATTACCGATGTGTCAACATATACAGGATAAACCGGATCGCAGATGGCAATCGTATTGTTCAGCCCGAATATCTCGGGGATATTGCCGGTGTCGCATTTTGAACCATCAGAAATAAATATTTCATCCGGCTCAATATGCACATCTCTCAGTTTATAATCATATTTTACTATGGCATCGCGTAAAAAATCATATCCCTGTTCGGGTCCGTAACCTTTAAATGTTTTGGCATGACTGAGTTCATCTACTCCCTCGTGAAACGCACGGATAACAGAAGGTACAAGCGGAATAGTAACATCTCCGATACCCATTCGGATGATCTTTTTATCCGGATGACGCATCGCGTATTCCCGTGTTCGTTTGCCAATTTCCGGAAATAAATATCCGGCTTTCAGCTTCAGATAATTATCGTTGAGGAATGCCATAACTTTTTTTTGTAAATATAATGAAATGATACGCGATGTGCAAAACAGATAATTGCGAAGATAGAAACCCAGGTTTTCGCAGGAGCGGACTATGCTAGAGGCAGGCAGGATATTGTATTTTTGCAATCGTGGCTTCAGGATACTCAGACACTAATTCAACCGGAATTTCCGGTTGAGCGTACCCGGTAACTCTTTGTTCGCCGTAGCTTATGTAATAGCGAAGGCGACACTTTGCTCGCTGTAGCTATGCAATAGCGAAAGCGATGCTTTGCTCCGCTAAAGCTATGCGAAAGCGATGCCGCCGTAGAAAATCTTCCTTTGGTTTGAACCCCTAAGGATTGATTTTCAAGAGCGTTTTTCAGTTGACATTAATCAACTGAAAAATCAGGGTTCAAGAATCTCCGCCACCGGGCATGAGGAGTTCAGTCATCAGATGACTATTTTTAGTAATTATTAATTACCTGATTAACAAATAATTATCTAATAAATTTTTATCACGGCTAATTTTTTCTTTCAGATTAAATTAATTTCTATATATTTGTACTGGATAAAAAAATGAAAACATTAGTTAACATAGTAGTAGTACTCGTAGTCGTCCTGCTCTGGCGCAGGTGAGAGTGGTACTATTCTGTTAAAACACAAACCATTCTCACTGTACAGAATGGTTTTTTTGTTTTATAGGGTTTAAGAATAGAAAAGTATTAACAGACAGATTAAGAAAAAGAGCTATGAAATGCTCATGCATTTTTAAAATACTAAGTGATATGGATAGTGTAAAAAATCCCCCTTCGCCCCCTTTTTCAAAGGGGGAAAGTGGTATGTCATTGTCCCCTTTTTCAAAGGGGGAAAGTGGTATGTCATTGTCCCCTTTTTCAAAGGGGGAAAGTGGTTTGCCATCGCCCCCTTTTTCAGGAGGGGAAAAGCGGTATGCTATCGCCCCTTTCTTCAAAAGGGGAAGGCGGTATACCATCGCCTCTTTTTCAAAGGGGGAAAGTGGTATGCCATCGCCCTCTTTTTCAAAGGGGGAAAGTGGTATGCCATCGCCCCCTTTTACAGAAGGGGAAAAGCGGTATGCTATCGCCCCTTTTTTCAAAAAGGGAAGGCGGTATACCATCGCCTCTTTTTCAAAGAGGGAAAGTGGTATGCTATCGCCTCTATTTCAAAGGGGGAAAGCGGTATGCCATCGCCCCCTTAATAAAGGAGGAGATGGGTATGCTATAGCGCCCTATACGAAGGGTGAAGACAGCAAGCTATTGCCCTTAGAAAGCGGAAAAAAAAGTATACTTTCCCCCTTAGAAAAGGGAGACCGAGGGGGATTGAAAAATTTTAACTTAAAAATTAAAAACAGATGAAAAACAAATTACGCAGTGCAACCAACACCGAAGGTCGTAGGATGGCCGGAGCGCGAAGTTTATGGCGCGCCACAGGGATGAAAGAAGAACAATTCGGCAAGCCGATTATTGCTATTGCCAACTCGTTCACGCAGTTTGTTCCCGGACATACGCACCTGCACAGCATCGGACAAAAAATCAAAAAGATTATTGAGAAAGAGGGCTTTTATGCTGCCGAGTTTAATACCATAGCAGTTGATGATGGCATAGCCATGGGTCACAACGGCATGCTCTATTCACTGCCGTCGCGCGACCTGATTGCCGACAGCGTTGAATTTATGGTGAATGCTCACTGCGCCGATGCTCTGATTTGCATTAGCAACTGTGATAAGATTACCCCGGGGATGCTTATGGCTGCCATGCGGCTGAATATACCCACGGTATTTGTTTCGGGGGGTCCCATGGAAGCCGGTGTTGTGGGCGATAAAAAGCTTGACCTGATTGATGCTATGATCATGGCCGGCGATCAATCGGTGTCCGAAGAGGATATGCGCATCATCGAACGTGCCGCCTGTCCCGGTTGCGGGTCATGCTCGGGCATGTTCACTGCTAATTCGATGAATTGCCTAAACGAAGCGCTGGGTCTGGCTTTGCCCGGTAACGGTACTATACTGGCTACACATAAAAACCGGATGAAGTTGTTTTCCAAGGCAGCTAAACTGATTGTTGAACTGGCCAAAAAATATTATGATGAAGGTGACGAAAGAGTGCTCCCGCGATCCATTGCCACCAAAGCCGGCTTTATGAATGCTATGGCGCTCGATATTGCAATGGGCGGTTCAACCAACACCGTGTTGCATCTTTTAGCCATTGCTCATGAGGCAGAGGTTGATTTTACCATGAGAGACATTGATGCTTTATCGCGTAAAATTCCGGTGATCTGTAAAGTTGCGCCAAGCTCGCACTTCCATGTTGAAGATGTTAACCGTGCCGGTGGTATCATGTCTATCCTCGGCGAACTTGATAATGCCGGATTACTGGATACATCGGTGAACCGGATTGACGGAAAGCTTAAAACAATACTGAACAAATATGATATCACACGGTCAACGGCTACAAAAGAAGCGATTGAAAACAGTTATAGCGCTCCATCGGGAATCATCGGTAATATCGAAATGGGTTCGCACGATACACGACATACAGCTCTCGATACGGACAGGCAAAATGGGTGCATCCGTTCTGTGAATAACTGTTATTATCCCGATGGCGGACTTGCTGTATTATATGGTAATATTGCACAAGATGGGAGTATTGTGAAAACAGCAGGTGTTGATCCTGCTATCTATAGATTTAAGGGTACTGCCAGGGTGTTCCATTCGCAGGATGAGGCCTGCGAGGGAATCCTTGGCGGACAGGTAAATGCCGGCGATGTGGTTGTCATTGTTTATGAGGGACCCAAAGGCGGACCGGGTATGCAGGAAATGCTTTATCCTACCTCGTATATCAAATCGCGCCACCTGGGCAAAGAGTGCGCCCTGATCACTGATGGACGCTTTTCGGGCGGAACATCGGGATTATCCATCGGCCACATCTCTCCCGAAGCCGCCAGCGGCGGTAACGTGGCGTTGATCCGTACGGGTGATACGATTGAGATTAATATTCCTGAACGGAAAATAGAACTGATGGTACCGGACGAAGAACTGGAAAAGCGTCGCTACGACGAAACAGCAAAAGGCAACCGCGCATTTATGCCTAACCGTGAACGTACGGTGTCGGCAGCCCTGCGCGCCTATGCACAAATGGTTTCATCGGCAGATAAAGGCGCTGTACGAATAGCTTAATTAATACTGAAATACTTATTTGGTTATGAACAATAAAACAATAAACAGTAATTATATTACAGAGAAAAAAGATATCACAGGCGCCGAAGCGATTATGCTGTGCCTGTTGAACGAAGATGTTGAACTGATGTGGGGCTATCCCGGCGGATCAATCATGCCGGCCTACGATGCGCTGATGCTATACATGGATAAGATTAAACATATCCTGACACGGCATGAGCAGGGAGCTATTCATGCTGCACAGGGATATACGCGGGTATCGGGCAAAGTGGGTGTAGCTATGGTGACATCGGGTCCCGGCGCTACCAACGTGATTACGGGTGTTGCCGATGCTATGATTGACAGCACTCCACTTGTTGTAATTACAGGACAGGTGGGAGCTGCTTTGCTGGGCACCGATGCCTTCCAGGAAACGGATGTGATCGGTATTTCAATGCCTGTCACCAAGTGGAATATTCAGATTACCGAGCCATCGGAGATTCCTGAGACCTTTGCTAAGGCATTTTTTATTGCACGCACCGGACGTCCGGGACCTGTATTGATTGATATTACAAAAAATGCCCAGTTTGGTAAATTGGATTTTAAGTATGAAAAATGCACTGATATCCGTTCGTATCTGCCTAAACCGCCGTATGATCTTAAACGGATTGATGAGGCAGCGGCTCTGATAAATGCTGCCCGCAAGCCATTCGCACTGGTGGGTCAGGGTGTTATTCTCGGCAGTGCTGAAACCGAATTGAAAGAGTTTCTTGAAAAAGGAAATATCCCTTCGGCATGGACACTGTTGGGGCTCTCGGCATTGCCAACCAGTCACGAACTGAATATGGGAATGCTGGGGATGCATGGAAATTATGCGCCCAATATTAAAACTAATGAGTGTGATGTGCTCATCGCTATCGGTATGCGCTTTGATGATCGTGTGACCGGTGATTTAAAACGATATGCCAAACAGGCCAAAGTAATCCATCTGGAACTGGATCCTGCTGAAATCAATAAAAATGTTAAAGCCGATGTGCCGGTTCTGGGAGACGTAAAGGAAACATTACCGCTGCTTACCGAACGTATCAATAAAAATGATCATCAGGCGTGGATTAAGGAATTCAAAGATGCTTTTAAAACGGAATACGAACAAGTGATTAAAAACGACCTGCATCCCGAAAAGCCCGGCATCACAATGGGAGAAGTGGTTCGACGTATCACTGAGTGCACAAAAGGAGAAGCAATATTAGTAACGGATGTAGGCCAGCAACAGATGATCGCCTCGCGCTATTTCAAGTTCCGTCATTCGCGCAGTTCGGTGACTTCGGGCGGATTAGGCACCATGGGGTTTGGATTACCGGCTTCGATGGGCGCTAAAATGGGGGCGCCCGGACGTACCGTGGTGGCAGTAATTGGCGATGGCGGATTTCAGATGACAATACAGGAACTGGGAACGATTATGCAAAGCAACATCGGTGTGAAAATTGTGCTGCTTAACAACAGTTTCCTTGGTATGGTGAGACAGTGGCAGGAACTGTTTTTCGATCGCCGCTACTCCATGACTAAGATGGATAACCCCGATTTTACACGCATTGCCGAGGCCTACCGTATACCCGCCTGTAAGGTTACAAAGCGTGAACAACTCGACGAGGCCATTCACACGATGCTCAATTCCGATGGCGCCTATCTGATGGAGGTGATTGTTGAAAAAGAAGATAACGTGTTTCCGATGGTGCCGGCAGGAGCATCGGTGTCCGAAGTAAGGTTTAAATAAAGAATAGGAGAAATAGATATGGAAAAGACAAATGAATATACGATTTTCGTTTTTACCGAGAATCATATCGGTTTACTCAACCGGATAACTATTATTTTTACACGGCGCCATATTAACATTGAAAGTTTAACTGTTTCGGCCTCCGAAATACCGGGTATTCATCGTTTTACAATTGTGGTGAATGTTACTGAAGACATGGCCAAAAAAGTTGTCAAACAGATCGAAAAATTGGTTGATGTACTCAGGGCGCGGTTCTATCAGTCGATGGAATTGATTCACGGCGAAATTGCCATGTTTAAGATGAATGTGGCTAATTTTTCCGGCGGGCATGTCGAAAAAATTGTCCGGAAATATAATGCCCGCATACTCACTATTGAAGATGACTACGTGGTAATTGAAAAAACCGGCCCGCTCGAAGAAACACATGAATTGTTTGTTGAACTGCAGCCCTTTGGTATTCTCCAATTCTGCCGGTCGGGGCGGATAGCCATCACACGCTCACAGAAAGAATTGAGCGTTCTGATTGAGGAACTGGAGCAGGCCAAAAAATTTTCCGAATTACAGATGTCGTGAATATCTTTGCCTGTGTGCCTCAGAGCGGATTTCAACAAAAGTGGCAGTTAAATTTTTTATTTTGTAATGAAATACTTTATTTTGCACTCTGTTTTTAACGTAAATTAAATTAAATCAATATGGCAAAAATTAATTTTGGCGGTGTTGTTGAAGATGTCACAACCCGTGAAGAATTTCCGGTTTCAAAGGCCAAAGAAGTTCTGAAAAACGAAACGATAGCAATTATCGGTTATGGTGTTCAGGGTCCTGCCCAGTCACTCAATATGAGAGATAACGGTTTTAGCGTGATTATTGGCCAGGCCCCCGAGTTTAAAAAAGATTGGGATCGCGCGGTTGCTGATGGCTGGGTTCCGGGAAAAACCTTATTTCCGGTTGAAGAGGCCGCTGAAAAGGGTACAATCATTCAATATCTGGTATCGGATGCTGCTCAACGTGCCTTGTGGCCTTCCATTAAACCGCATCTGAAAGAAGGTAATGCATTGTATTTTTCTCACGGTTTTTCAATAACCTATAAAGAACATACCGGTGTTATTCCTCCGGCAAATATTGATGTGATTCTTTGCGCTCCTAAGGGTTCGGGCACCAGTGTGCGCCGTAATTTTCTTGCCGGCAGTGGAATCAATTCAAGCTATGCAATATTCCAGGATTACACCAAACGGGCAAAAGAACGCACTTTGGCGCTTGGTATTGCCATCGGTTCGGGATACCTTTTCCCCACAACCTTTGAACAGGAAGTATTTAGCGACCTGACCGGGGAACGCGGCGTACTGATGGGTGCCCTTGCCGGTATTATGGATGCTCAGTACCAGGTGCTGCGCGAAAACGGCCATAGTCCTAGCGAGGCATTTAACGAAACCGTGGAAGAGCTTACCCAAAGCTTAATCCGGCTGGTTGACGAAAATGGCATGGACTGGATGTATGCCAATTGCAGCGCTACGGCACAACGCGGTGCGCTTGACTGGAGGCCTAAATTTAAAGACGCTACTTTGCCTGTATTCAAAGAACTATACCGGCGTGTGAAAAGCGGTGAAGAATGCCAGCGCGTGCTTGATTCAACCGGAGGGCCGAATTATAAAGAACAGCTCGAAAAAGAACTTAAAGAACTCCGTGAATCGGAGATGTGGGCAGCCGGAGCTCAGGTTCGCAAGCTGAGACCTAAAGCGTAAGCGTTTACTCCTCTATTTTAATATAACCGCCACGAACCGTAAATCTGTGTTTCTGGCGGTTTATTTTTTATTTTTGAAATCCACATGATTGATTAACCCAAATTTCAAAATGTATTGAATTCGGGTTAAATATTATATGATGCAAACAATTAATCATGATACCGACCAAACAGAGATAAATATTGAAAAGCGTGTTTTAGTTGTCAGTTTGGTTATCCCTGCAATCTTCACTTTTCTGATGTGTTTTATCTGGTTTGCCGGATGGCTGCTCGACTCCGGTTTTTATACCGCCGGCATCTATCCGCGTACTCTTAAAGGATTGCCCGGCATTATCAGCGCTCCGTTTATTCATGCCGGAATAAATCATCTGGTAGATAATGCATTGACATTTTTTTTGTTGGCGATGGCACTATTCTATTTCTATCGTGGTATTGGATGGAAAGTGTTTTTAGTAATTTATTTGACTACAGGGTTGTGGATATGGGCCGGGGCTCGCAGCGCATGGCATATCGGGGCAAGTGGATTGATCTATGGACTTGGCTCGTTTCTGTTTTTCAGCGGGCTGTTCCGGGGCTATCCGCGGCTCACCGGCTTATCGCTGCTTATCGCTTTTCTCTATGGCAGTATGGTGTGGGGAATATTTCCTATTCAGCATCACATCTCATGGGAGTCGCATTTGCTGGGAGCTGCTGCTGGCTTTTTGTCTGCCGTATGGTTCAGAAATCAGGGGCCACAGCGTAAACCATTCGATTGGGAAAATGAAGAGGATGATAATGAATCAAATGAAATAACTGATAATGCAAATAGCAGTGCGGATAAAACTTTTTCATAAATTTGTAACATGAACAGATTTCTTATTATACTTACAGTACTTATACTTGCCACCGGTATTTTTCATGCCTGTCAGCCCGATGATGAAGATGAAAAAATTGAAGCACGTAAAAATATTTTAGGCACATGGATATGTTCCGAAAGCAGCCAGGTGTACAAATCATTATCGGCAACATACGAGGTTGGAATCTCTGAGGATGCTTCGTCAACCAATGGTGTTTTGATCTCTAATTTTTATCAATTAGGCAATAGTATTCAGATTAAAGCAACCATTGACGAATATCTTCTGGATATCGCTCAGCAAACCCTGCCCGGTGGGTTCATTGTAAAAAAGGGATCGGGTATTATTGCCGATAATTATTCTGAAATTACTATGACCTATGAGGTTGATGATGGCAGCGGACAGGTTGATCCGGTGAAGGCAACCTATGTTCGTAAATAGGATTACTATTTGATAATCTCTACGCTTCGCCGTACAAATTTTGCCAGATCTTCACCTTTAAGCATATTGTTTGCCAGCAAGGCCAGGTCAATGAGTTGTCGAACCAGCGGCTGATCAGCGGCAAACGCTGTCATTATGCTTTTACTCTCATTATTCAGCGTCTCGGTTTTTTTATCTATTTCATCCAGTCGGTCCTTTTGAGCGATATCTTTTTCTTCTTCTTTTTTCCCTTCAAACTGTTTTTCAATGGCAGAGCGTTCTTTTTTCAGGGCTGCCAGTTCATCTTCAATGGCATTGAATTTTTCACCGTAATTCTTCTCTGCTTCATCTGCAATACGGGTAATAAGCGTATGGCTGGCATTGACGGCAAGATTATATGAATCGGGCATCTCTCCGTAAAAACCCATTCCGCCGCCAAGCGCAGACATCTCTTTCATCCGGCGCATAAATTCATTACGCGTGATATGCAGTGGCTCATCAGTATCTTTCATCGGCTCGAAGGTGATGTAAAAATTACTCTTTCCGGCCGGGAGTTGACTGTTAAAAATGTGGGTTAACATAGTTTGTTTGCGCGGACTGAGTTGGAGTTTTTCTTTTGACTCTTTTTCTATCAGTTTATCCGTAATATCGGCATCCACCCGGTTAAAGCGGACTTCTTTATTTTTTTGCTCGTACTGATTGATGAAGTGTGTATCCAGTTGTCCGTCCATCAGTAATACATCATATCCGCGTGCTTTGGCATTCTCAATCTGGACATGTTGTTCCTCGGTATTGGTTGCGTAAAGAACGATTGTATGTTTTTCTTTATTTGTTTGTGTCTCTTTTATCAGTTTCAGATATTCTTCAATCGTGAAATATTTGCCATCTGTGTTTTTAAGCAAACAGAATTTTTCCGCGCGTTCATAAAATTTTTCATCCGTAAGCATGCCGTATTGCATAAAAATTTTCAGGGCATCCCATTTTTGTTCAAAATCATTACGGTTATTCTTGAAGATATCCTGCAGTTTATCGGCTACTTTTTTTGAGATATGTGCAGATATTTTTTTAACATTCGCATCACTCTGTAGATAGCTGCGGGAGATATTAAGGGGGATATCGGGCGAATCAATGACTCCATGAAGCAGGGTTAAAAATTCGGGAACCACTCCTTCTACCGAGTCAGTAACAAACACCTGGTTGCAATATAGCTGTATCTTGTTCCGGTGAATGTCTATATTGTTTTTTATTTTCGGAAAATATAATACGCCGGTCAGATGAAAAGGATAATCAACAAATAAGTGGATATGGAACAAGGGGTCTTCGTGCATAGGATACAAATCGTGATAAAAACGGCTGTAATCCTCATCTTTCAGATCCTGCGGGTTTCGTGTCCATAACGGATTTGTGTCATTTACAATATGGTCTTTTTCTGTGTCGGTATATTTGCCGTCTTTCCATTCTTTCTCTTTGCCAAAGCAAACAGCCACAGGCAAAAATCTGCAATATTTCTTCAGCAGGCCGGAAATCCTATCCTCTTCAATAAACTCAACCGACTCATCATCAATATGTAATATAACGTCGGTTCCCCTGTCGTCGCGAATGGCCGGCTCAATTGTGTAATCGGGTGTTCCATCGCATATCCAGCGGACTGCCGTTGAGTCAGTTTTATAAGAGCGGGTAATGATTTCAACTTTTTTGGCAACCATAAAAGATGAGTAAAAACCCAGTCCGAAATGCCCGATAATAGCTGTTTTATCCTTATACTTTGCCAGAAATTCTTCGGCGCCGGAGAAAGCAATCTGGTTAATATATTTCTCCACCTCTTCGGCAGTCATACCGATGCCTCTGTCGCTTACAGTAATTGTTTTAGCGTTTTTATCTATTGCTACGCGTATTGTCAGATCGCCCAACTCGCCGCCGAACTCATTTACCGAGGCAAGTGTTTTCAGTTTTTGTACAGCATCCACAGCATTTGATACTAACTCGCGTAAAAAGATTTCATGATCGGAGTATAAAAACTTTTTAATAATAGGGAAAATGTTTTCGGATGTAACATTAATCTTTCCTGTCTGCATAACTATCTGTAGTTTAATGATTAACAAATGAAATTTACGGGTAGATATACAAAGTTTATGCCAAAACCGGCTAAATGACAAATAGGCACACTACTAACGGTTGCGGGCATCTATGTCTTCTTCGAAGATCCAGCGGCAGTTGGCATAGCGGTAACCATCGTATGAAAAGTCGGGTCCGTAAAATTCATATTTGCCGGTATACTTCGATTGGCTCGGCGACAGATGATCGAATACAATCATATTCATTTTCTGGTTGTATTTTAACGACATGGTAACACGGGCGCTATATTCGAAAATTATGCGTTGTGTAAGTTGTCCTTTTGAAAAAAATATTGGTTTGCCAAATACCGGTTGCCCGCTACTGCTGAAATCCAGTACATCAATAATTTTCCGGGATGTAAACAGGTTATTAAAATTTACTCCCAGTAGAGTATATAATTTTTTCTCTGCGCATTTAGTTAACAGAATATCATAATACAATGCACCATACCACTGCTCAGAGGGATAAATTGTATCACTGTTTAAGATTATTTCATGATTATGCGTAAGCATGAACACAGCGTATGATCCGCCGGCAATGTCAAGTTGCTGAATTGCGCCGGCATACCCATAGGTGCCTCTTGCGTACGCTATATTCCATGTGTAAATGCGTAGCATTGAATCGGGCGAATAGATTTTTCCCAGTTTTGCCAGCCGTTCAAACGGATAAAAAAAACTTAATGTATCGGTAAATACCTGTTTCAGATGTTGTGTAATTAAATGATTAATCTGATTTTTTTCAGATGTGTTTTTTGAGTCATGTAATTGTTCCATAAGCACCGATAACGTATCTTCATACATAATAAGAAATGAATCGGAGGCAACGGTAAGCGAATCATAGCGGATAATACATTGTGCCTTGATGGGAACAATTGCAAATATCAGTATCAGCAATATATGTTTCATTGTTTTTTCTGAATGCAAAGATACGAAAATCCCGTTATGCCGGTTGTAATAATGAATGAGTCAACGAAAGGTGATTTTTATTTTTTATACCTGAATTATTTACATAGTACCCGTAAAGAGATAAGTCAACTTATTTAATTGAAACTATTTGAATTATTTGGGCAAATTAAACGCGATAACTTAAAATGGTATTTTTTTCAGATTGAGGCCAATGAGTATATGGTTTAACCGCAATTTTGCAATAGAAATTCCTTAATACCATAAATCCAACATTTCTATTGCATTAACACGATAACCCCGGGTTTAATTCGTTTGAGTATACATCCTGGATTATTGTCCGCTTTATTTTGAGTATAAAATCATGGTTTTTCGGTTTTTTTTATTATTTTTCCATAAATAAAGGTTAAAATTAAGTGCCTCATTATTAGTACAATGAGGTTTTTATTTTAAAAAACAGGTTCAGGAATCGTAGCAACGGTGTTATAAATGGAGATTACCGACCAGGATATAGCCATATTCAATCATACGCTCAAGAGCAATTCACCCTACGATTTTTCGGAGTACTCGGAGAAATCATTAAAACGCAGGATAGCTAAACTGCTGATTGATTATCACGTAGATATGTCCGGATTACTGCGTAACATCAGGGAGAATAAAAATTTTGTTGAGCAGATTATTAAGGATATTACAGTAAATACGACGGAACTGTTTCGTGATCCTGTGCTTTGGCAAACCTTGCGATATCGTATTCTGCCAGAGATGAAAAACTGCAAAACGCTTAACATCTGGCATGCCGGATGTTCAACAGGGCAGGAAGTGTATTCGATGCTGATTTTACTTTATGAAACCGGACTTTTCGACAGGGCTAAAGTATATGCTACCGATATAAATGCCGATGTGCTTGATACCGCTAAAACAGGGGTATATAAGTACAGGTTTAATATCAACTATCTCGATAATTTCGATAAAGTACTAAAAGAAAACCCTTTTAATTTTGAGGAGTTTAATGATGTCCCTTATTCAAAATATATTACCATTGATAAAAACAAAGACACGCTCAGTTTTCATAAATTTTTAACCGAGAAGCCCGTTTACCGTAAGCACGATCTGGTGAAAGACAACAATATCTTTTTTGTGAAGTTTGATATTATTCTGTGCAGGAATGTAATTATTTATTTTAACTATAAATTGCAGAATAAGGTTGTTCAGTTTTTTCATGATAATCTGCATGACAATAGTTTGTTGATACTGGGCAAGCAAGAATCAGTACGTGGCAATATAGCCCTGCACTTTGAGAAAAACAATCATGTATTTCAAAAAACACAAAACTATAATTTGAATAATTCGTATGTTTGAGGTTATTCCGGAAATAGGGATTGTTGATGCACGTAATGTGATAAATGCTATTAAGGAGTATCATAATTATGATTTCAAGGATTTTGCCCTGGCTGCTTTCAAACATCGTATTGAAATATTTTTGTTAAACAATAATATTAAGAACTGCGAATTGCTTATCCGCTCGTTGCGTGATAAGCGGGTATTTGATAATTTTTTATGCGAGACAGCGGTAGAAGAAACGGAGATGTTCCGCGATCCTTCGCTTTGGCGTATCTTACGCGATGATATTTTCCCGAAAGAAATTACGACAAAGTCAAAATATCGTATCTGGCTTCCTTTTGTTGTTTCGGGCGAAGAACTCTTTTCACTGGTAATTGTTCTTCAGGAGGCAGATAAAATGCAGCAAACAGAAATTCTGGCATCGGTTGTGGCTGCCCAACTTAGTGAAAAAATCAAAACGGGATTTATGAACCAGAAAAAGCTCGAGATCAGCGAACAAAACTATAACCGCTATCAGGGCACTTCTACATTTACCAGTTATTTTACCGGTAATGACGCACAAATCAGACGCGATGTTGCTCTGATTAAGCAGGTCCAGTTCTTTGTTCAGCATATTACTTTTGATAATGCACCTAAAAAAGTTAATATGATCCTCTTCCGCAACCAGATGATTTATTATAATTTTCAGTTAAAAGATACCGTATTGAGTATTTTGGATGGATGCCTGGATGAAGGCGGTTTTTTGATTATCGGTTTCAAAGAAACACTGAAGGGGCATCAGATTGAAGAACGTTATACATTGGTATCTGAATCGGAAAGTATTTACCGTAAAAAGAACTAATAATGAATAGGGCAGTAATTATAGGCGGTTCGGCAGGTAGTTTTCCGGTGATAACGCGGATTTTAAGCGAGTTGCCCGAAAATTTCCCGTGTCATCTTTTTCTTTGCCTCCACCGGCTGAAACATATCCGTTCGGGCTTTGTTGAGACCTTGTCTATCCGGTCAAAAATAAAAATCGTTGAGCCATACGACAAGGAAAGTATTCGTCCGGGCAGGGCTTATCTGGCTCCGGCTAATTACCATATGTATATTGATATGGGAAATGCTATTGCCCTTTCTACCGAAGAAAATGTCAATCATTCGAGGCCATCTATTGATCTTTCATTTATCACGGCAGCAAAGGCATATCGTGAAAAATTGGTAGCTATCATCCTTTCGGGGGCAAATAAAGATGGCGCCCATGGATTAAAAAGGGTAAAAGAATGTGGCGGAACCACGATAATACAGAGCCCGGCAGAGGCCGAAATAAAAACTATGCTCGAGTCTGCTTTGAAAATTGCAAAAGTTGACTATATTTATACCACTAATCAGATCATCGGATTCTTGCAAAAACTGAAATAAAACACAGCAAATGCTCAATGTAAGAACAAATAGAATAATCTTATCAGCAGCTCTGATTCTGCTTGTTATCCTTTGCCTGGTGCTGGTGGCTCTGGTCCGGCAAAATCTTAAACCCGGGACAGCAGGCGTAACACAGGTGTTGATTTATCTGCTGCTTTTTGGCGTTATCGGCTGTGGTGTGCTTATGTTTTCTGCTTTCTACTGGCTCTATTCCAACATGATACAGCACGAAGGCGAACTGGCACAGATTATTGAAGATAAAAACCGGATAATTGATATGGCTCTGATGCAGAAAAAGACGGATGATATATCTGCGGTTATTAAAAAAGAAGAATTTAATATCCATGAGACACTAAAAAAAATAATGCCCCGCGATGAAAAAAGTCGTGAATTATGGGGCGAAATGCTTCTGCTGAATATTTCGCGTGAAATGGAAATTGTACAGGGAATGCTTTTCTATCTAAATGCAGCAGATAAATATTGCTATTGTTCAAGTTATGCCTGGTTTTCGGAAGAAAAACCGCAGGATTTTTCCGATGGTGATGGTATTGCCGGCCAGGTGGCAAAAAATAAAACTATTTTAATTGTTGATGAGGTGCCTGCAAATTATATACAGGTTTTCAGTGGCCTTGGTAAAAGTTCTCCGCGTTTTCTGGTTTTTATCCCGTTGCTACAAAAAGATAAATGTGTTGGGATTATTGAACTTGCCTCCTTTAAAAAATTTGAGGACACCCATCTTGAGGTTTTTGAATTGTTATCCTCAGAGGCAGGGCATATTCTTCATAACTTTAATAAAGGAAAGAAAAATACGGAAGCCGTATGAGAGAATTAAAAATATGGTTAAAAGCGAAAATTAATTCGGTGCAGGGAAGCCGCCTTCTGATTACCTTTGCCGTTACTTCATTACTCCCTATTCTGGCCTGGATCCTTGATTTTGCTTTGTCGGATATTCCGTTTAATTTACAAACTTTTATCCTCAGACAGTTTCAAAATCCTTTGCTTTTGATTATTGACCTCTGTCCCTTTGCTAATACTGCTGCAATGTTCATCATCTTCAAACTGCGTGAAAAAGAAAGGGCAGAGTTTGTTCAACAGTTGCAGATGAAGGAAGAAGAAATCAGTAAAAATGCTGAATTTGCGAAGAAGATTGGTGAAGGTGACTATGAGTCGGAGTTTGAAATACATAATGAGAATGATGTTCTTGGCCGCTCACTTTTATTGATGCGCGATAATCTGCTGGCGAATTACAGAAAAGAATCGGCCCAATCATGGATTTCTGAAGGCAAAGAGCTGATCTCCAGCATCCTTCGAATGCATAACAAACTCGACAACCTTTCTTATGATGTCCTTGTAAATATTATCCGGTATATTCAAACCATTCAGGGAGCTATTTATTTGTTTGATGAAGAAAAGCAGGTATTAGTGAATCTTGCCACCTATGCCTATAACCGGCGGAAGTTTATACAACAGGAATTTAAAATCGGACAGGGATTGATTGGACAATGCGCCTATGAAATGGATTATATTTATCGCACCGAGATACCCGATGATTATGTAACAATCACCTCCGGTATACTGGGAGATAAAAAGCCGGTGAGCTTGCTTATTGTTCCATTAATTGCCAATGAGAAACTGCAGGGTGTTATTGAATTTGCTTCATTGAAAGAATATTCCGAACTAACGATACAGTTTTTACGTGAAATTGGCGAAATTATAGCCCGCACCTTTTTTAACCTGAAAGTAAATCAGCGCACCGAACGATTATTGCAGGAAGCACAGGAAATGACTAAGGTTTTGCGGGAAAATGAAGAACAGCTCAGGCAGAATGCCGAGGAGATGCGCGCCACACAGGAAGAACTCGAACGTTCGAACGAAAAACTTGAGGCACAAATCAAGGAAGTAGAGAATGCACAAAAACGGCTGCACTCACTGCTCGAAAATGCGTCGGAAATTATTACTATTTATGATAAGAACCTGCGAATGACTTATGTCAGTCCTTCGGTTGTCAATATTCTTGGGTTCTCACCCGAAGAGATGATGCTGGGTAAAGATATGGAACGGCTTACCCGTAAGGGTGAAATGGAATATAAAAGGATGCTCGATATGCTGCTGAATAATCCTGCCGAGTCCATCACTATACAGTTTACCTATATAAAGAAGGATGGTAAAAAAATCTTCCTTGAAACAACAGGCCGTAACTTGCTGCATGATACAGCCGTAAATGGTATTATCCTGAATTCGCAAGATATAACTGCCCGTAAAAGAGCCGAAAAAGAAGAACGTATGCGCAGCCGGATGCAGTCGTTGTCCGAAAATTCTCTCGATATGATTATCCGTCTTAATATTGCCGAACAGTTTTTTTATGCCAACCCGGTTGTTGAATCGTATCTTGGAACAAAGCCCGAAGACATGATCAATAAACGGATCAGAGAGATTAATATCCCTGAAGTATTCGCCGGCTTTTTTTCGGAGGCCATTAATACGATTAAAACCCGTCCCCAGAAACTTACTACCCAACTCACTTTGCCCGGCAACAATGATACGGACGAGGAACGGATATTGAAGATTGATGGCATACCCGAATTCAGTGAAAATGAAAATGAGCTTGAAACTATTTTGTTTGTCGCACATGATATAACCGAGGCCAAACGTATTGAACGCGAAATTCAGGAAAAAAACAGAAAAATAGAAGATAGTATTAATTATGCACAGCGGATTCAAACAGCTATTTTGCCCAATACTAAAACTATTCGTGAAGTGTTTCCTAAATCATTCATTTTTTATAAACCGCGCGATGTTATCAGCGGTGATTTTCCATGGTTCTTCCGTAAAAATGATGTAATATATGTTGCTGTTGTTGATTGTACCGGACATGGTGTACCCGGCGCCCTGCTATCATTTATTGCGTATTTTACATTGAATAATGTGGTTGACCACGATGAGAACATCACGGCAGGCGAAATTCTCGACCGGGTTCACTATTCTGTCCGCACTACGCTCAATCAGGATAAACCCGATGCCCGGGCACGGGATGGTATGGATATCGCTTTTTGTAAAATAAACCTTAAGAAAAAAGAATTGCAATATGCCGGAGCCCATCGTACTTTACTCTGTCTTCGAAAGGGTGAACTTTTTGAATATAAGGGGAATAGAAAGGCCATTGGAGGTATCCCGATCTTAAAGAAACCGGAGAAAAATTTTACTAATTATACTATTCATTTAAAGGAAGGGGATAAGTTCTTTTTCTTTTCGGATGGCATTACCGATCAGATTGGTGGAAATTTAGATGAAAAATATTCGGCTAAACGTATAAAAAGTGTTATTTTAGAGAACCCAAATTTTAACATGGCACAGTTTAATAATTACTTTGCCAAGGATTTTAAAGATTGGATGCAGTTGAAAAAACAGATTGATGATGTATTATTAATAGGAATTGAGATTTAACGTATAACTAAAAACCCTTTATTATGGAAATAGATAACATAAAAGGCTTTCTTGAGTTTGTGTATGATTTTTACAAGACCATGAAGGCACACGAAATCACATTGGTGTACGAAGGCGAAATTACACACCAGATAACAAAAGCGTTTACTTCACTTGCCGAATCAAATATGGCTAAAGAAGAAGAAGCAACCTCGGTACAAAAAAAGGTTTTTCATGTAATGGTTGAATGTTTGCAGAATATCAGTAAACATGCGGAGGACTTTGATTCGAGCAAAGATTTTATTTATGCCGGACGCGGGATTTTTATGGTTAGCAAAGGCGAAAAGGAATACCATATTACAACTGGGAATGTTATAGAAAACACTAAAATAGTTGAATTGCAGAATATGCTCGAAAGCATCAATCAACTCGATAAAGATGAACTGAAAGAGTTATACAAGAAGCAAATCAAGGAAGGCCGTTTATCTGATAAAGGCGGTGCCGGTTTAGGGCTTATTGATATTAAGCGCAAAACAGGGAAAGAACTGTTGTATCATTTTTTGCCGATTACCGAAAACACTTCCTTTTTTCTGCTTACCTCAACAATTATCAGAGATGAAGAGTAAATAACAAAACAAACTAAATATTTTATGGAAGCTATAAAAATAATGAACACCGACGATACGCCAAAGATTATCCTTGATCCGGCGAATGAAATTTTTGAGATTTCGGGACGCTCGCTGCCTGAGGATGTTGCATCGTTTTACGATCCCATCCTTAAATGGCTCGACAAATATGCCAGCAGTCCTAACCCAAAAACCGTATTCACCTTTAAACTGGTTTATTTCAATACTGCATCATCAAAGGCATTGCTTGATATTCTGATGAAGTTGGAAGAACTTCACGAAAATGGTAATGATATCCTGATTAAATGGTTTTATCCCGATGATGACGAAGATATGCAGGAGGCCGGAGAAGAGTATTCTGAAATTGTTGATATCCCGTTTGAACAAATCAGTTATAAAGATTAAACTGGTTTATCCGGCATCCCGAGATTTCTAAACTATGAGTGAAGAAATATTAAAAGCGTTGATGCAACTCTTTGCAATTATTGCAAAGCAGGACGAGGGAGTTGAATCGAACGAACGCGAATTTGTGGTGAATTTCCTCACGAAACAGCTTAATGATGAGGCCGTAGAGGAATATATTGCCCTGTTCGATGAACATGCCGGATATTCACAAAAAACAGACGGTCAGGATGATGAGAAAAAAGAAATAAAACTCACTTCGGTTAAAGATTCGGTAAAAATTTTAGGGATTTGTAAAAAAATCAATAAAACACTTAATCAGGAACAGAAAATTGTTGTATTAGTACGACTGTTCGAATTGGTGAATGCCGACCGTAAATTCTCCGACCAGCGTATGGCGATCATCAATACTGTTTCAGAAGTATTTAAGGTCACTAAAGAGGAATACAACTCGGTGCGCGATTTTGTTGTAGAGAATGAATCGCTCAAAGTTCAGGAACATAACAGTATATTGATTATTAACGACAAACAGGAAACCTATCCCGAAGCCAAGCATATTAAAGCCGAAAAACTTGACGGGAATATTTTTATTCTTCACATCGCAAGTGTTAACCTGTATTTTCTCAAGTACACGGGCGGAGAAGAATTATACCTGAACGGGCTTGGACTTAACAATAAGAGCATTTATCTGTTTGCATCGGGATCAACGGTTAAGATGCCTAAAGGTAAGCCGGTATACTATAGCGATGTAGTGAGTCATTACCTGGCCGATAGCTCGCAGAGTAAAATTTCGTATCAGTGCAATCATGTATATTACCGGTTTGCAACAGGCACGCTGGGAGTACAAGATGTTTCCTTTAGCGAAGAACATGGAAAACTGATTGGTATTATGGGCGTAAGCGGCGCCGGCAAAACCACCCTCCTGAATGTGCTTTCGGGTGTTACCAGGCCATCCGAGGGCGAAGTGCTGATTAATGGATTTGATTTGCATAAGGCAAAAGATAAGGTTGAGGGTGTAATTGGTCTGATACCCCAGGATGATTTGTTGATTGAAGAGCTTACCGTATTCCAAAACCTCTATTACAATGCCAAGCTTTGCTTTAAGGAAAAAACCGAACAGGAACTGGTTCAGATGGTTGAAAAAACACTCACCAATCTCGGATTGCTTGACTATAAAAACCTGAAGGTGGGTTCACCCATGAACAAAACAATCAGCGGCGGACAGCGCAAGCGGTTAAATATCGCGCTTGAACTTATCCGTGAGCCATCTATTCTGTTTGTTGATGAACCAACGTCAGGACTCTCATCGCGCGATTCCGAAAATGTTATGGACCTCTTGCGCGAACTATCGTTGAAAGGTAAACTTATTTTTGTAGTTATCCATCAGCCCTCTTCAGAAATATACAAGATGTTCGATAAACTGATGATTCTTGATGTGGGCGGACATCTTATCTATTACGGAAATCCCATTGAGGCCATTATGTATTTTAAACGTATGGATGCGCAGATCAACAGCGATGTTGGTGAATGCCCAACCTGCGGAACAGTTAATCCGGAACTGATATTTAATATTATTGAAGCCCGCGTGGTTGACGAATTTGGTAATTATACCGAGATCCGCAAAGTAAGTCCGAAAAAATGGGAAGAGAATTTTAAAACCCATGTCATCCTTGATGAGGTCTCAACAATCAATGATACGCCTCCAAAATCACTCGATATCCCCAGTTGGTTTAATCAGATTAAAATCTACGCTATACGCGATTTGTTATCGAAAATCAGTAATACCCAATATGTGGTTCTTAATCTTCTCGAAGCGCCTGTGCTGGGTTTTATCCTTTCTTATATTATCCGTTATATTGCCGATCCGACTTCGTCTACTTATATTTTCAGAGAAAATGAAAATATCCCTATTTTTATTTTCATGGCCTTAATTGTTGCACTGTTTCTTGGTTTGACTGTCAGCGCCGAAGAGATATTTAAAGACCGTAAAATACTGAAACGTGAAAGTTTCCTGAACCTCAGCCGCTCCAGTTATCTGCTTTCAAAAATAATTATCCTGTTTATGCTTTCAGCCATTCAGGCGCTATTATTTGTTGTTATTGCAAATACCATACTGGGACTTAAAGGTATGTATTTTCACTACTGGTTCGCGCTGTTTACCACTGCGGCTTGTGCAAATATGCTGGGATTAAATATTTCTGCATCGTTCAATTCGGTAGTAACGATTTACATCATCATTCCTCTGGTTATGATACCTATGATGGTGTTAAGCGGCGCAATGTTTGAATTTGATAAACTCAACCGGACGATCAGTAGTGTGAATAAAGTACCTATGCTGGCCGAAATGATGCCTACCCGTTGGTCTTATGAGGCATTGATGGTACGACAATTTAAAAATAATCAGTTCGAAAAACAGTTTTATCCTGTAGAGAAAGAAATTAGTATTGCCGATTTTAAACAGGTTTATCTGATTCCTGAATTGCAGAAAAAACTTGACGAGGTGATGAGTGAGCTGAGACAAAACAGTAAAATTGAAAACACTTCGCATAATGTGGTTTTGTTGCATAATGAGATTGTTAAGGAGATGCGCAATAATCCTGAAAATGAGTTTGAGGATGTAGCCAAGGTCACGCCCGAAACATTCGATCTGAATCTCGCTTACGATGTTAAAGATTATCTCGACAACCTGAATGCATTCTACAGCCATATTTATCAAAAGGCATCGGAGAAAAAGGAAAAGGCGATTAGTTATCTTCTGGAGCGTGACCCTGTAATGTATCAGAAATTCAATGATAATTATCATAATGAGAGTGTATCGGACATTGTAAAGAAAGTATTTGAGAAAAATAAAATTCTGGAATTCCGTAATGAGTTCATTCAGCAGGTTGACCCTATCTTCCAAAACCCATCTATTAATCATTTTGCCGATTTCAGAGCGCATTTTTATGCTCCCGTAAAACATTTTGCGGGCGTACTTTTTGATACTTACTGGTTTAACATGCTGATAATATGGCTGTTCACAAGTATTTTTTATGCGGCTTTGTATTATGAACTATTTATTAAACTTATGAACCGGTTTTCTTTCACAAAAAGCACTCCGGGATAACCTTATTATACAATATTTTCTAAATTTGTGATATTATTGATGTTTCCGTATATGATGAAAAGTATTATCCTGCTCACCATACTAACTCAGGTTCTTGTGTTCTCTTCATGCAGTTCCTGTAATAATTCGTCAAAGAACTTTGATATTCCCGACTCTATTCTCAATACTGAAGATCAGCCCATGGAGGTATCTGATGCCACTATTGACAACATTGTTCAGAATATCGCTTCACCGGTTGAAATGGCTGCTCTGATTAAAAGTATCGGTGTACCTTATTCAAAACAGTATCTGGCATCAACCGATAATGTAGAGAATTACGCCTCAAGTTTTACCAAAGCCCTGAATCTTGGCATTTATGGCGCCGATCTCGGTTATATCAATATGTATAATAAATCAGGCGCTGTACTCGATTATATTACAGCGATTAAATCTCTTGCCGATGATATTAATATTGGCCAATTTTTTGATTTTCAAACACTTAAGCGTTTAGCTAGTAATAGCTCAAATCTCGATTCACTGATGTATATTTCAGTGCACAGTTTTAATAAAATGGACGATTATTTGCGAAAAAACAAACGTGCAAATCTTAGCGCACTGATGATTGCCGGAGTTTGGGTTGAGGGTTTATATCTTGGCACACAGGTTGTTAAAGCGAATCCATCTGAAAAGTTGGTGCAAACCATAGGTGAACAAAAAACAATACTTAACCAACTTATGCTGTTACTTGAAATTTATAAGAAGGATAAATTTATTGCAGATCTGATTAAAGAGTATAAAATTTTAAAGCACGAATTTGATAATGTGAAAATCACGATTGAGGTTGGCGAACCTGAGTCGGTAATTAAAGACGGCAGATTAACCATTATTCAGAATGAAAAAAGTATTGTGCATATGTCCGACGAACAGTTGAAAGTGATTATTAATCAGGCCGAAGCAGTGCGTAACAGAGTGATAAGTTGGAAATGACGATTCCCTAAACCGAAGAAACGTATGAGAAGAATAAAAATGATAACCCTCTTGTTTGTAGTAGCGATTTGTTGTTCTACGATGAACAGTTTTGCGCAACCGCAGGATGTGTTGGTGGATATGTGTGCGTCTAAAGCTGGCGACGATGCTACATATCTGAAAGATTTTGTGGTTGAACTGGCGGCTGCAGGGCCCGGTGAGAAGGCGCCGATTGCTAAATTTTCCATGGTGCTCAGTAAGGGTACTTTATATCGCTTATCTGTTTGTAATGCAGAGGATTCACAAGGAGATGGAATTATTAAACTTTTTGATACGGCAAAGCAAATTGGCTCTAATTATATTGAGAGCACAGGCCAGATGTTTGAAGCATTCGACTTTCAGTGTGATAAAACAGGGGTGTATCATGTGTTTATTTCGTTTAAGGAAGGTAAATCCGGCTCGGCTATCGGTATACTCTCATTTATAAAGAAATTATAGTTCAGCCAGCTTATTTAATACATCATCTAACCGCATACCGGTTATTTTTATAAATCCAGAACCAGGTTCCCCGTCAATGTTAATTATTTTGGCTCCCTCAATCAGGGCTTCTATTTGTTTGTTATCTTTTGTATTTAGTACCATACGAAAGGGCGATGTTTTACCGTAATTCCAATCCCATGTTTTGTATTTTGTTTCAGCCAGATGAACGGCTTCAGGACAGACCGAAGGATTAACAGGCACCGGTTCTTCGATGTCATAATTTTGCTGAACATATTTGAGGAATTGACTTGCGATATCGTGATACGTTAATGTATCGTGTAATAAATTACAAATATTTGCTGTTTGCGACCGCACCGACATTACCGACCGGTGAAAGGCCATTTGAACAGGACTTAATGCCTGCTGCATAACTTGAAGGTTTACATTCAGCAGTAAGGTTCCGTGTGTCAGCCGGCGGTTACGCGAGAGATGTTGTGCATTCCCGGACACTTTGTAACCGGATGTAAAAACCGAATTGCTTTTGCCCGGATATGCTTCAATACCCAGTGTTTTAAGAAATCCGCAAATTAATGTCAATGGGAACGAGTAATCGCTGATACTGTTATTGGTGAGAATAGAAAAATTCAGGTTTCCCGGATCATGATATACCGTGCCGCCTCCACTGATTCTTCTATATAAAGGGATATTATTTTTGATGATAAACGGGATGTTGGCCTCGGCAAATGGATTCTGGTTGCGTCCGATAATTACCGACGGAGAATTAAAATACACGATAAATACCTCGTCTCTGGCGCTTAAAAACTGATGTTCTTCAAAGCCAAGGTTTAAGCCGGCATCATTACAGGTGCTAAGGAATGCTTTCATTTCCGGGTTTTCGTGATTTCATCAGTATCCGCTTTGTCTTGTTTACAATGAAGCAGATGCACAGTCCAACAATTATTCCGGTAACAGCGCCCCCGATTACATCTCCCGGGTAATGAACGCCAAGATAAATACGGCTGTAACCTGTTGCTATCGCCCAGAGCAGTAAACCTGCCAGCAAGTAATTATTGCGTAATGATAATGAAATAAAAACAGTTATGGCAAAGGCATTGGATGCATGTGAGGATACAAATCCATAACGACCGCCGCATTTATTGTGGACCAGATGCACCAGATGCTGCAGTTGCGGCTCGTGGCAGGGACGTAAACGGCCGAAGGTCTCTTTAATTAAAACGGAAAGCTGGTCACTGCATAAAATTAGAACGATGGCAGCCGGCAGATAAAGCCATATCGTGTTGTGATATTGTTTCCATAATAGAAAAACAAGCCAGAGATATAATGGAATCCAGGTATATTTGTAGCTGATCCACCACATCAGGGAATCAAAAAAAGGCGAATGGTTTCCGTTAATCAGCAGAAATAGTGAGGTGTCTATATCTTTCAGAAAACAAATCATTTCATTCGTTTAAAGCATTCCACAGCACATCTTTGAGTTTTTCGATGCCCATCTTGCTGAATGATGAGATGAATACTGACGGAATGGCCGGTAGTTGGTGTTTCATTTCGTCGAGCAGTTCCTTGTCGGCAAGGTCACATTTGGTAACAGCCAGTACTCTGCGCTTATCGAGCAGTTCGGGACTGTATTTTTCGAGCTCATTCAGTAGAATGGTATATTCCTCTAGAATACTTCTATTGCTGTCGACCGGTACCATAAAAAGCAACACCGAATTGCGTTCGATATGTCTGAGAAACCTAATACCTAGACCTTTTCCTTCATGCGCTCCCTCAATGATGCCGGGTATATCAGCCATTATAAACGAACGATTCGAATGATAGGCCACAATACCCAGGTTCGGTGTAAGGGTGGTGAAGGGGTAATCGGCAATCTTTGGTTTAGCAGCGCTGACAACCGACAGGAGCGTTGACTTGCCGGCATTTGGAAAGCCAACAAGTCCTACATCAGCCAGCATCTTTAATTCCAGTATGCACCAACCTTCCTCTCCCGGCTCTCCGGGCTGTGAAAACTTAGGGGCCTGCATTGTAGCTGATTTAAAGAAAGAGTTGCCCATGCCGCCACGACCGCCTTTCATCACTGTGCGTTCTTCGCCATCGCGGATAATCTCGGATAAAAATGCGCCCGTTTCAGCATCTTTAACGATGGTACCCAACGGTACTTCAATAATTATATCGTTGCCGTCTGCTCCGGTTCTCAGTTGTCCCTGACCTTTTTCTCCGTCTCTGGCAAGGATATGTTTTTTATATTTAAGATGCAGCAGAGTCCAAAGTTGCGAATTCCCTTTAAGGATGATGTGTCCGCCACGACCTCCATTGCCGCCATCAGGTCCTCCGCGGGCAGTAAGCTTAGTCCGTAAAAAATGCTTCGAACCCGCACCCCCTTTACCCGAGTGCAGAAATATTTTTACATAATCTACAAAATTTTCAGAAGCCATAATGATCAGTGTTCAACACGCGACACAAGAGCCAGGCCTGAAAAACAGGAGGTCAGAGTTTATCAATAATGGCTGTGATATCCGAGTAAATAGTTTCAATACTGCCAATACCATTTACCGGATAATACTTGGACTGCTTTCTGTAAAAATCAATGACAGGAGCCGTCTCGTTGTTGTATACTTTAATCCGGTTTTCGATTATCGAAAGGTCTTTATCATCTTCCCGACCTGATTTTTCCGCACGTTTAAGTAACCTGTTAATCAGTTCCTGTTTCTCGACTTCCAAAGCAATCATGCCATGTATCGTTGTATTATTTTTGGTTAACAATTGATCGAGTGCTGCTGCCTGCGCGGTGGTGCGCGGAAAACCATCAAAAATAAATCCGCTTACCCCCTTATTTCTCAAAATCACTCCGTCAATCATACTGATCACAAGCTGATCGGGAACAAGTTCGCCTTTATCCATAAAACTTTTTGCCTCCATACCCAGTTTTGATTTTTGGGATATTTCACCGCGCAATATATCGCCGGTTGATAAATGAACAAAATGGTATTGGGCTACAATCTTTTCGGCCTGCGTGCCTTTGCCAGCGCCCGGAGGGCCAAATAATACAATGTTTTTCATCTGTCAGTTGTTATTCTTTTTTGAACCTGTAAATACTTTTTAAATGCCGGCCAAATCTATCATCATCCAGCCCGTACCCGATAATAAAATGATTCTCAATTTCAATGCCAAGGTAATCAATTTTTAGTTCTGTTGTACATGCATCCGGCTTAAAAAACAAGGTGCATACCGAAATGTTTGCAGGATTGAAGCTCCGGAGATAGGGCAACAAGTGTTTTAATGTATTGCCGGTGTCAATAATATCTTCAACAATAATCAACTCTTTATTGCTTATCTCTTCATCCGGACCGAGGGAAATAGTGATATTATGCGACTGCGCTTGTCCTTTGTAAGAAGATACACGGACAAAGGCCACCGAAACAGGGATGGTAAGCTGCCGGATCAGGTCAGCGGTAAAAATAAACGAACCGTTGAGCACTGACAGCAGAACCACATTACAGCCCTTGAAATCATTATTGATGCGGCTTGCGATATGCTTAACGGCTTCTGCTATACGGTTCTCGTCTATGTACAGCTCGTAGTTTTTATTGTTATGAGTGATGATGTTCATTCTGTTAAAGTACTACGAAATTACTAAAAGATTTAGTATCTTTATACCAGACAAGATTCGGAATTAATCACCATAAAATTTTTTTGTAATAACCGTGAAACCACTTGTAAGCATAATTATGGGTAGTACCAGTGACCTGCCGGTGATGAAAAAAGCAGCTGAGCAGCTCGACCAGATGGAGATACCGTTTGAACTCCTTGCCCTTTCGGCGCATCGAACACCCGAAGAGGTTAAGCAATTTGCCTCCGGTGCATCAACGCGCGGAATAAAAGTGATTATTGCGGCAGCAGGCATGGCGGCGCATTTGCCGGGTGTCATTGCATCGCTTACCCCGTTGCCTGTTATCGGTGTACCGCTGAGCAGTTCACTACAGGGACTTGATGCTCTGCTGGCCATTGTGCAGATGCCTCCGGGCATACCTGTTGCCACCGTTGCTGTTGATGGCGCAGTGAATGCCGCCCTGCTGGCCGCACAAATCCTTTCGCACAGCGATGAAAATGTTGCACGCTCGCTGCAATTGTTCCGGAAAAACCTGTCTGTCAAAATTGTTAAAGCCAACGAAGAACTGAAAAGCATCTCCTATAAGTTTAAGACCAATTAATCCATTACCGGATGATGCTCACGGGCCAGAAACGTATTCTTATTATCGGCGCATCATCGGGCATTGGCAAATGCTGTGCCGAACAGTTGATCCGGAAGGGACATATAGTTGCCATAGCAGCGCGCCGCGTCAGACCGCTTATGGAGATCCGCCGGCTCGACTCGTCACGGGTGTTCGTTCGTCGTATTGATGTCTGCAACCGGCAAACAGCCATCAAACGTATTAACGAGTTGATCAAAGCCATGGGCGGATGCGACATTTACCTTCATTCTTCAGGAACCGGATTTATCAATCATTCGCTCAGGTGGCAGCCCGAGAAAGAGACCATTGACACCAACATCAATGGATTTACTGCGCTCATCATGCACATGTACAAATACTTCGTTAAACAGGGACACGGACAAATTGCAGCCATCACTTCTGTTGCAGGCATCCGTGCTAATCGTTACGCGCCGGTGTACAGCTCATCTAAAGCATACCAGATAGCGTTGCTCGCGGCATTGCGTGCCAAAGCATGGCACGACAAATGTCCGATTACTATAACCGATATTCGTCCAGGATTTGTTGATACTGCTATGGCCGGTGGCAATCGTCTCTTCTGGGTCGCAACACCTCAAAAAGCAGCAAAACAAATTATCTGCGCAATAGAGAAACGAAAAACCATTATCTATATCACCCGCCGGTGGATACTGATTGGTTGGCTGATGCGGGTTTTGCCGGAAAGGTTAATGGCTCGATTGTAGCAAGAGTTTTTGTCGCTGGTTTATGACGATTGTGCCATGGGGTATTTGGTATGGTATGTTTGCAGTTTTGAACTGCAAAATTCCGGTTAAAAACCATGCCATCTCTCACCAAAGAAAAATGGCATGGATTAGAATGCTTCTCCAGATAATACCTATTGTTTAATCAAACGGCCGCTGTTGACTTTGCTGCCAATGGTGATAACATAGATGATCTCGCCTGCAGTGAAATTAGCGATATTCACAACATTATTTCCTTTCATCAGTTTGTCTGCTGTCAGCACCTTGCCGGTTAAGTCGAACAATTCAATTTTTCCGTTATCAGTAACAGTGACATTCACCATGCCTGATGAAGGATTGGGATATACATTACACAGAGACGAAGAATTGCTGCTGCTTGCAATGGAGACAGGCAGTTCATAGGTATGCGCGCTGTTTCCCATAAAATAATAGACTTCAGTAATAGTATCGCTTTCGGTAGTCACATGCAACAAGATGTCTCCTGCTGCATTTAGCCAGGCGTAATTGACCATGGTGTCTAAGTCATTCATAATAGGCATCCAACCAGCGCCCGTATCTATTTCAACAGTGCTATAAATTTGTACAAATATCTGTGAACGAAGCGTATTCTGTGTGCCATTGGGCAAAGTAAGCTCACCCCATGAATCACAATGAATAATTTGCGTAATGTTTACTGTTGCCCGAAGCGGGAAACCACTATAGCTGCTTGTAGTAACCGAAGTAGCTGTGTCAAAAATTGTTTGTCCGTAAGTTAATGCGTTAGGCCGGTACATGATTGCCGGATTCCATGCAGTGAAGGTAGTGTCATTCGAATGATAATGTCCGAATTCCTCTATTTTAGCGGATCCGCTACGGTAATAGTTAAATGTCGTATCATCATCCGTAGATGCTACAACAGCTGCAGGGAAGGCGCTGTCGCCCTTATAGGGGCCATCCGAAGGATCCAGAAAAAAAGTTGTATCATACTCTGCTGCAGTTAAGGTTGAAAAATCCCAAACCTTATTGGCTCCTTTAATTGAAGTATCAATTACAACAGACCCATTACTGCATATCGCAGTTCTGTCCATGGTGTTGGCCAGCGGTAACGAAGAGGTTACACTTATTTGTGCAGTTGTGGTTAAACCGGCAATAAATAAACCGGTGAAAAGTAAATTTGTTTTCATAAGTTAATAGATTTATGGTTATGGCGCAAAAATATATAAAAAATTAATACGAGATTTTCGATTGGAAAATTATTTATGTATCAGTAAAAGTATGGAAAATATTTTATTAGATAAAGTGGTATAAATCTGTGTGTGTATTTTTTTTCTGCATAGTTATCACAAGTTAACTTTTATTTTTTAATAATCAACTGCCGAATTGTTCTGCAGCGTTAAAATCGAGGGTAGCAAAATAGTCATCAGGAGTTTCGGCGCGCCGGATAGGAATAATGCTTCCGTCTTCACGCAGCAGCAGTTCGGCTGAACGAAGCTTTCCGTTGTAATTAAATCCCATAGCATAACCATGGGCTCCTGTGTCGTGTATCACAAGGATATCGTCGGGCACAACAGATGGCAGGGGTCTGTTAATAGCAAATTTGTCGTTGTTTTCGCATAGTGAACCGGTAACATCGCAGATGGTATTGTGTGGCTCGGTTTCCTTCCCCATTACGGTAATATGGTGATAAGCGCCATACAGAGCAGGTCGCATCAGATTGTGCATGCTGGCATCGAGACCCACATAGTTTTTATACGTCTTCTTGACATGAAGCACCTTTGTTACCAGCCATCCATAGGGGCCGGTGATCATCCGTCCCGACTCCATCATGATTTTTACCGGATGGAGTTGATTAGTATTAATAATTTTTGTGTAGAGCTCCTGTATTCCTTTACTCACCAGATTCATATCTACCGGCTTTTCTTCTGGCCGGTAGGGAATCCCGAATCCGCCGCCCATATTAATAAATTCAAGGCGTATGCCAAATTTTTTATAAATATCAACACAAAGGTCAAACAGCAGATGTACGGTCTCGATAAAATAATACGGATTCAGTTCGTTGGATGCAACCATAGTATGCAATCCGAAACGTTTCACGCCGCGCTCCTTAAGTGTTTTGTATCCCTGCATTAATTGTTCGCGGGTGAATCCGTATTTGGCCTCTTCAGGATGACCAATTATCGGATTGCCTTTTTTCAGAGGGCCCGGATTATACCGCAAACAAACCAATTCGGGCATACCGGCATGTTTCTCCAGATAATCAATATGGGTGATATCATCGAGATTAATAATAGCGCCAAGTTGCCGGGCTTTTTTAAACTCGTGTGCCGGTGTGTCATTGGAAGTAAAAATAATCTCTTCGCCGGTGATTCCTGTTTTCTCCGATAACAGTAACTCGGTGTATGAGCTGCAGTCATTGCCAAAACCTTCAACTTTAAGAATTTTAAGAATAAACGGATTTGGCAGCGCTTTCACTGCATAAAAATTTTTGAAGCCCGGACACCAGTCAAATGCTTTTTTTAATTGGCGTGCATTTTCGCGGATAGCCCTTTCATCATAAATATGAAACGGAGTAGGATATTTGCTGATAATTTCGTTGAGTTGTTGTTTGGTAAACGGGATCTTTTTTGTATTCATAACCATTCGGTATTTTTTTATTACACGATATTAATTATGGCAGTAGTTACAGGATAAAATCATCTGTTTGTGTGTTAATACTATTATGGATGCATTAGTTCGCTGATCAGTTCGGGCGATAATGTTCCTTCGGCAATTTGCCGGACGTTGCCGGTCATCCGGATGCAAAAGTTCTGGTCAATACTGATATTCAGATTACCGCCGGGCATTTCAATAGTTAGAGACGGATCGGTTAGTCCGAGACGGGAAGTAACAGCAGCCACAGCACACGATGAGCTGCCTGATGCCAGTGTATATCCGGCGCCACGCTCCCAAATCAGCACCTGCACCTTATTCCGGAGTAGTACTTTGGCAAATTGCACATTGATACGGTTTGGAAAGAGAGGATGGTTTTCAATCAGAGGGCCGTAGGTTGTTATTTCGCGTTCATCAAGTTCGTCCACCAGAATTACACAATGAGGATTGCCTACTGAAACACAATGGATCGAATACCATTTATCACCGGCCTGGATCTTTTCGCCCATACATTCGGGATTTCCGTTTAAAACAGGTATCCGGCGGCTGTCAAAAACGGCTGTCCCCATATCAATAGTGATAACACGTGCTTTGCCGTCATCTTCTTCTACGATATCGGCATTTACGAGCCCACCCTTTGTTTCAACAGAAAACGACCGGCGGGTGATAATCTCATAATCATAAAGGTATTTGCAAAATATCCGTAATCCGTTGCCGCTTTTTTCTGCCTCCGATCCGTCGGGATTAAATATCCGTAACCCGGCATCAGCAGTAGCTGAGGGGGTATGCAACAGAATCCCATCGCTGCCCAAACCGTAGTGTACATCACAGATAAGTTGTATGGCCTGCGCCGTCAACGGAAAATCAATATAGTGCGAATTAAGAACAATATAGTCATTCCCCAGTCCGTGCGATTTAACAAAAAAATTTTTCTGCATTATTTTGCTTTTATTTAAACTCTCCGTAATCCGGAAAACCGTTCGTAATATTTCATAATTGCCCGGTAAAAATAATAAAATTCTAATTGGTATTATCCGTTGATCCTGCAGATGATTGCAGTAAATTATAAATTCTGATGGGTTGGTGTCTGCGATTCATTATCAGTAATTAATATTTGCAAATGCATGATTATTTCAATAATTCTAAAGTTATATCTGTAATCAAAACAAATGTGCTTGTGCCATTTTTTCTTTTAGTCGGTTGGCCATCGAATTCATGAAAGCCCCATCAGTATTACCTGTTACTCCAAACAGCAGGCCGGATTTCCATTCGATAATTACTATTCCGTTATATTTATCATTGATGATATAGCGTGACTCAGTAAGCGTTGTTGTATCCATATCTGCAAATGCCAGGTATTGTGTGAGCGCCTGTTTGCAGTTTGTTTGATTATCAAGATTCATGATAAATAGTTTGTATTTTTTTTCGTCTGTCTGATAATCGCAGATAATAGCCGAGTACAGGAAACTATGGCCAAGGAAGTTTTCAGGGATATATAGATCTGTGTGGGCGATGCGATCTTCATCGGGCAGGCCCGTAAGCTCGAACGGCAAGCTGGTACATGCGAAAAAAGATGAGGTAATGCGTTGTGCAAGCGCTGTGATATGCGCTGTTGATTCGGCAGAAGGATTATTGCTGAATAACTTGATATAATAGGGGCCGTATACAAAATTAACAGCACCTTTTACGCTGTATCCTTCGGCGCCTAAGGTGATAAAGTTGGCCGAAGGAGATCGTTCGCTGGCGTACACCCCATAGCTGTTCAGTTGGTTTTTCATGGAGTAAATTTCTACCGTAATATAATCATCACCATTGGTGTAATCGCCGGTATATAGCTCGATAAAGCCAAAACGGATAAAGTTTTCTGCCGCGCCGTTAATCAGTTCATACAGGTTAGAGCCGTTATAGATTTTTATTTCTGCCGGACGGGCATAACCCTCATAGTCGGGAAACATTTTTTCGTATTGCGAAAGGCAGTCCTGCAGATTAAACAGAAGAATAATGAAAAAGATTGGCAGCAAGACCGGTTGCTTATTACGGATTAGTTGGTGATTGATTGTAAGCATTTTTTTTATTATTTATTTTATTAAACAAGAAATTCGTGTGGAATAATTTTTATCCGGGCGATATCAGCTATTTTTTTCTGAATATTAAAGCCCGATGGACAAATGATCAGGCATTCGCTGCACAGGTTACATCCATCGGGACTAACAGGCAGTTCATCCATAAGTTTGCGCGCTTCACGTGTTTCGTGATAACCGTATGAGTACATATAGGCGCGCATTATGTCTGGTATTGGCAGGCGGAAAGGGCATTGTTCAACACATTTGCTGCATCCCGAACAGAACATGGCAGTTTTTGATTGACTGTTGGCATCGAGAAACAGTTTCTCTTCATCTGTAAGCGAAAGATTCTGCATCACCGACAGGTATTCGTTTAACTGTTCGTATGTTTTAATTGAAATAATTATGGTATGAAGATTTTTATCCTGCAAAGCCCATTTAAGGGCTGCCTTACTATTGACTTTGAGAGTGTTTTCTTTATCAAGGAATCGTCCGGCCTGTGTTTTCATGGCTATGGTACCAAGGCCTGCCGATGCGGCATGCGCCACAGCGGCACGGATATCTGCGATATTATTTTGTTTAAAATTGTAGGTAAAAAGAACGATGTCGTAAATTTTACTGTCTGTTGCTGCATGTATAATCTGCGGAATATTGGTATGAGTAGATACGCCCAGATACCGTGCCTTCCCTTCTTTTTTCAGATTAATGAGTACTTGTGTGAATCGCTCGTCAAGCAAGGCGCCGGTTGACGATAATCCGTGCAGGTAGAGGATATCAATATACGACGTGCCGAGTTTTTGTAAGCTTTCATTGAATTTATTCAGGAACGATTCGGCCGATGCTTGAGGGGTATAGTTGCCGGTTGTTTTATCTGTCGGCTCATCAATTTTTGTTGCGAGGATAAATTTTTTGCGGTCGGTTTTTTTTAGCAGTCGCCCCAGCACTTCTTCGTTGCGTCCGTCATCGTAGCGGTTGGCTGAGTCAATGTGAATGATTCCGGAGTTTAAAATGGCCATAGCCAGATCATCATTGTCAACAGGTATTTTTCCTGAACTGATAACAGGTACTTGTAGTCCGGTGCGTCCCAGCGTGCGGTAAATAAATCCGTTTTTTTTATCGGTTGATTGCAGCGATGTTTTTTGTGCCAGGGCTGAACCCGCTATTCCTGCAGCACCAGCCACAGCAGTGAATTTCAGAAAATCGCGACGACGGAGCGGTGGTTTCATGTTTTTTGTTTTTTACATGGGAGTTTAAGCTCGATTATCGTTAGTATGTTCATTATTTTTTTTCTCTTTTATCCGTTGCCGGACGGCTTCGTACATCAGTACCGATGCGGCGGATGACACATTGAGTGATTCGATGGTTCCCATTACCGGTATTTTTACCTGATGGGTGGCCAGTTGGAGCACTGATGGATCAATGCCTGTATCTTCTGAACCGAAGATGAGGCAGGTGGGCAAAGTAAAATCGCAGTCGAAATAGCTGGTTGGGGCTTTTTCTGTTGCAGCCACGAGCTGGAGCCCCGAATTTTTAATAAACCGCAACGATTCAGTGATGCTGATTGTGCGACAAACCGGTATAGAATGCAGAGCGCCTGATGATGTTTTTACAGCCATCGCATTTACCGGAGCAGCATTTTTAACCGGAATCAGTAGTGCATGCACACCGGCACATTCGCTGACACGGGCGATAGCGCCAAAGTTACGGATGTCGGTGATACGATCGAGAGCAACAATTAATGGTGTTTGTCTCGATTCAAATAAACCGGGAATAATGCGTGCGAGATCATAATATTCAACGGGTGAGATATATGCCACAGCGCCCTGATGATTCCCGCGTGTAATGAGATTTAACCGTTCATTCGGAACATACTGGAATGGGATTTGCTGATCACGTATAGCCGAAAATAATTCATGAAACAACTCACCTCTTAATCCGCTTTTAAATAATACTTTTTCGATTTCTTTTCCCGAATGGATAGCTTCGAGTATTGCCCGTAAGCCAAAAATAAGATCCTTTTGTGCCCGCACTGCTAAAGTTTTAAATGACCATCAGATTCTGACGCCAATTACCAGTATATCATCAATCTGGTCGAGTTCGCCCATCCAGTCCTCAATGGCTTTGTTGAGATGGTCGTGCTGTTCCGGCATGGTTTTATCCTGTATGGCAAGTAATGTTTCTTTGAAATTCTTTTTCATAAACTTCCGTTTATTGGGTCCGCCAAACTGGTCAACATAACCGTCGGAGAAAACATAGATTGTATCGCCTTTTTCAAGCTGGATGAGATTGGCTGTAAAGTCGTTGTTCTTTTCATGGTAGATTCCAATAGGCATTTTGTCTGCCTTGTAGTCCATCAGTTGTCCTTTGCGGATAAGGAACAGAGGGTTGTTGGCGCCGGCATATTCAAGCAGGTTAGTGTTGAGGTCAATCACGCAAAGCGCCAGATCCATGCCATCTTTCGACTCACCTTCTTTGCCGGTTTGATGCAATGCAGTAACCACATGGCGTCGCAGATCATTAAGGATATCATCGGCATGGATATCATTTTCGTTATGTTTACTTACAATCTCGTTGAGAAAAGCAGTGCCGAGCATACTCATAAATGCGCCGGGAACACCATGTCCGGTACAGTCGGCAGCAGTAAAAATAACTTTTGATCCTTTATTGATCATCCAGTAAAAGTCGCCACTTACAATATCGCGTGGCCTGTAAAGAATGAAATGCTGAGGCAGCAAACTGTCGAACGATTCCTTGGGTGGGAGGATAGCCCGTTGAATGCGGCTGGCATAATGAATGCTGTCGGTGATTTCTTGTTTCTGGTGGACAATCTGGTCGCGTTGTGCCCGGATTTGTCTGAACTGGCGAAAGAGGATGATGGAAAATCCAAGTATAAGAAGAAATCCGCCGACAAAGGAATAAATCATTACCCGTTGCCGTTTATTTTCTGCCTCTTGCCTTGCGCTTTTTTCGTTCAGCAGCGCTATTTCTTTTTGTTTTTTGTCGGTCTCGTATTTGGTTTGCATTTCCTCTATTGTCTTAAGGTAATTGTCGGTAAGCGTTGAATCTTTGCGTTCGCTGTAGGTTTTATAACAACTCAGCGCTTTTTCAAAATTACCCATGGCCGAGTAAACCAGCGACAGGTCTTTATAGGCATCGGCCAGTGCCTTGTTATCGCCTATTTCCCGGATAATGGCAATGCTTTTTGTATAATAACTGAGCGACTGGTCGTAATTGCCCAATTTTGAATAGCACTCACCAATGGTTCGGAAGCATTGAGCAATGCCGGTTTTATCACCGTTTTCCTCGAATATTTTTAGTGATTGTAAACTGTTTTGCAAGGCACCGTTGAAATCGCCCTTTTTTAACAGGATGATACTAATTCCGTTTTGTGCCAGTGCAATATTTGCCTTGTCATTTATCATTCGGGCGATTCGTAAGGCCTGCTGATAATTTTTCAGGGCCTGGTCAATTTTTTTCTGACGTTCAAGAACCAGTCCTACATTAATCAGCGCGCCGGCAATCAGATTGCTGTCTTTCAGATAAGTGAATAGCTCGTGACTGTGCTGGTAAAATTCAAGCGCCTTATTATCATCTACGCCGAAATCATAATATACACTTCCGATATTGCTCAGCGACATAGCTATCCGCAGTGTGTCTTTGAGTTGTTCTTGTATCTTCAGGTTTTCCTGATAGTATTCAATGGCCTTTTCATAGTCATTTTTCTTTTTGGCAATTACACCGAGGTTGTTGTACGTGATGGCAATCTCTTTTTTATCACCGCGCATTTTTTTGAGTTCAAGTTCTTTTTCCCAGTACTCGAGCGTTTTACGGAAATCGGATTTAACATAATGATACAAGCCGAGATGGTTGTATGCTTCGGCTTCTTTGCTGGTGTCTTTTAGTTCCTGTGCCAGTTTGAGTGCCCGTACCGAGAACGACAGCATCTTTTCATAATCCTGTTGATAGTAAGCCAGTACACTGATTTCGTTAATGGATGTGAGCATCTCGGTTTTCAAATTCTTTTTTTCACTTACGGCAAGCGACCGGGTAAAAAAATCAATGGCTTTATCAAATTCATTTTTAGCAAAATGGCACGCGCCAAGCTGGTTATAGCCAAGAGCAATGGATTTTGCATCATTTTGCTTTTTGGCCGATTCAAGCGCTTTGGTCGCATAGTCAAATGCTTCGGTAGTTTTGCCTGATTTATAAAATGTTTTTGACAGATCGTAATAAAGTGAGAATTTGTCTTTTTCTTTAGCGGTTTTTAATAAACGGAGTAAACTATCGGCTTTATCATTTTGAGCAAATACTGTAACAGCATTGAAAATGATTATTGCAGAAAAGAGGAGATAAAAATTTTTTATGCGTCTGGCCATGATTCAAATATAACGCATTAAAAATACGAAATTATATTTAACTGATAAAATATTCATTTGATTAATGTATGCCATGCATATGCTTTTTGAGAAAAGGAGAGAGAATTAAAAGCAGGATGCCGGCTATCAGCCCTATAATCATCAGTTTAAGATAAAGATCTGAATATTGTCGGATAGCGTTTGAAAGTACGAAGCTGGATGAAACAGAACCCAGGTCGGCCAGATTGGCCAACAGGGCAGCAATGTATTCGGAAGCTGCGGTAGCCAGAAACCATGTCCCCATCATTACACCAACAATTTTATCGGCCGACAGTTTGGTAACAGCCGATAGTCCTACCGGTGACAGGCAGATTTCTCCGGTTGTGAGCAGCAGATACGATAATACCAGCCAGCCCAGCGATACTTTACTGCTGTATTGAGCAGCCATACATCCGGCTACAATAGCGCCAAATGATAATCCGGCAAAAATAATACCTAAGCTGAATTTTACCGGGGTATTTGGTTCCAGTCCTATCCGGTTAAGCCGGATCCATAGCCATGCAAAAACCGGCGCCAGCAGAATAATAAAAACAGGATTTAAGGAGAGAAGTGTGGATGCCTTGATTTCCTGTCCTCCTATGCTCCGGTTTACCACGCGGTCGGCAAACAGGTTGAGAGATGTGAATTCCTGTTCGAACAGGGACCAGAATACGATGGACGAAAAGGTAAGAATGAGAAGCACAAGCATTCGTCCGCGTTCATCTTTTGTGCATTGGCTTAAGATAAAATAACCCAGCAGCCCGATGAGTGTAAGGGATGTGATAACAAGCAATACGCCAACAATTGCATGGTATTGTACAAGTTGCCAGATGATGAATACCGATGCTGCACCGCCCGCATAGATTGCCCATTCGCGGGGTAAAAGGAGGATTGTTTTTTCGTTTAGTTTTTGTTGATCCGGTGGTTCGGCATATCCCATCAGATGTTTTTTAAAAATCAGAAATGTTGATAATCCAAGCAGCATACCTATGCCTGCAAGTCCAAATCCGTATTCCCATCCGTAGGTCTCTCCCACATAGCCGCATAGCGCCGTGGCCAAAGCCGAACCGAGATTAATCCCCATATAAAAAATTGTGAAACCTGAATCTTTTTTAGGATCATCTTTTTTATACAAACAACCAACGATGGACGAAATATTGGCCTTGAGAAATCCGACACCAGCAATAATCAGCGCAAGTGAAAAAAACATGGACTGTATTGCTATGTTGTCCTGTATTAGTTCTGTTCCGTTTGTTATTGCCTGATGTCCTTTATACGCCATACCAAATTGACCGGCCAGAATCAGTATAGCGCCAAAGGTTACAGCTTTACGGTATCCAAGATACCGGTCGGCCAAAAAACCCCCAATCACCGGTAAAGCATAAACTAAGGCGGCATAATTACCGATAATATGGTTGGCTTCCCCATCTGTAAAAAAGTGATGTTTGGTAAGAAAAAAAATCAGAAGCGCTTTCATACCGTAAAAACTGAACCGTTCCCACATCTCGGTAAAGAACAATACATATAATCCTTTGGGATGATTAAACATTGTTGAGGTTTTTTATGAATGGACAAATATAACAGAAATGTAATAATCCGTATGGCGGGTTGTGGGGTTATTTTTTTCTTTTCTGTTATTCGTTTCATTTTAAAATATACAAGAAAAAAAAGCGAAATAGTTTGTGATGATGTTATTTTGCAGAACTGTTATAACTTTGTTGATTATGACCCTGCTGACTAAAATACCTTTGTGCGCACAGATCCGTGAGATGGATGACTATACTATTAAACATGAGCCCATATCATCCGCGGCGTTAATGGAACGTGCTGCCGGCGAACTGGCTAAATGGATTTGTTCACGGATAAGCACATCGAACCGGCTAATTATTGTTGCCGGACCCGGTAATAACGGAGGTGACGGGTTAGTTTTGGCTCGTCTGCTTGTCCATCAGGGTTACCGGTGCGAAATAGTTGTGATTAACTTGTCGGGCCGGTTTTCGGCTGATTTTTTGTTGAATCGTCAGCGGCTGGAGCAATGTAATATACCTTATCGTGTGGTTAATGATGTAACCGGTGTACCGGTTTTTGAAAAAGGGCAGGTAATCATTGATGCGCTGTTTGGCAGCGGATTGTCAAAGCCATGCTCTGGTTTGGCCGGAGCGGTAATTAATGCCATTAATCATTCAGAATGTACGGTTATATCGGTTGATATGCCTTCAGGTCTGTTTGGCGAAGATAACAGGAGTAATCTGTCGGGCGCTATTGTACGGGCAGATGTAACACTGACTTTTCAGTTTCCTAAACTGGCATTTTTTTTTCCGGAAAACGAAGAATTTGTCGGGCAGTGGCATGTATTATCTATTGGTTTGCATTCCGAAGCAATTAAAAACTGCAAGGTTGATAATTATGCTTTAACACCTGGATATGTTCATCAACTGATTCGTCCGCGTCGTCGTTTCGCTCATAAAGGAAATTTTGGTCATGCGCTGTTGGTGTCGGGCAGTGCCGGAAAGATGGGCGCTGCTATTCTTGGCGCGCGGTCGTGTTTGCGTGCCGGTGCCGGGCTGCTTACTGTTCATCTGCCGGGCAGTGGATATAAATTGATGCCGGCAGCGGTCCCTGAAGCTATGTACAGCATTGACCGGAATAAGAATATTATTACCGGCATCTCAACGCTTAAGCCGTTTAGTGCAATCGGTGTTGGTCCGGGCATTGGCCGGGATTCTAAAACAGCCGGAGCGCTTACCCAACTGATCCGTAGCGCTTCTGTTCCATTGGTTTTAGATGCTGATGCGATTAATATTATAGCCGGAAATAAAAAATTACTGAATGATTTACCACCGGGCACCATTCTTACACCGCATCTGAAAGAGTTTGAGCGGTTGGCCGGAAAAGTTTCGGATAGTTATAGCCGGATGATTTTACAGCGGGAGCTTTCTCGTAAATATTCAATCATCATAGTTCTTAAGGGTGCTTATACTTGTATCTCTTTTCCGGACGGACATTGTTTTTTTAATACAACAGGTAATCCGGGCATGGCAACAGGAGGCAGCGGTGACGTTTTAACCGGGATTATTTTATCTTTTCTGGCGCAGGGCTACGGGCATGCCAATGCATCCATTCTGGGAGTTTATATTCATGGGATGGCCGGTGATATGGCCAGAGAAAAGTTTGGTGAAGCAGGTGTTACAGCCGGTGATATTGCCGATCATGCCGGCCTGGCAATAGAGCGTTTACTGAATTTTACTTTTATAGGATGCTGAAAAAGTTTCGAAGTTTTGCTTTAGATAAGCGCCGGATGAGATATAAGCCAATACCGGTTCCATTTGTGGAGCGGTACGGTAACCCGGCACTGATGTCAGTAATTGTTGCTTGGCATCGAGAAAAGCAAATGAAGGATAAGATAACTGGCCCTGCAGCAACGCAATGGCAAATTGGTGTGTGCGTCCTTCGCTGACAAATGTATTACCGTTAAAAACAAGTGTCTTGGCCGACTCGGCGTTGAATTTTACAGGATGAAAATTAGTATTCAGCATTTCTGCAATTACCGGATGAGCAAAGGTGGTAGCATCCATCCTTTTGCACCAACCACACCAGTCGGTATAAAGATCAATGAAAAAGGGTTTGGGCTTCTTCTTGTTTAAATCCATGGCCTGCTCGATTGTCAGCCATTTAACCTGTGAATGAACGGCCTGTTGCAATATAATCAGCCCAGCTATTATCATCAATATTTTTTTCATGATCTGTAAATTTTAATCTGAACGAATGCTCCGGTTGTTTTATTTTAGCAAATATAATGGAATTTTTTTTATTCCTGACATGGGGATGGAATGATATATATCAACCCGTTATGTCCCGTACCGGTATTTTAAAGTTGAAAAACCGCAAACAGACAATCTCATTTCTATTGCTATTTAATCTTTCCTGGATTGTTTAATCTTTTAATTCGCCGGTATAATATGTTTTTTTTAATTTAAAAAAAAAGGATGTAGGTTATTTAGAGATACAATTGTATTTTTGGGAAAAATAAGGTATGATCGGCACATTAAAACCGCAACAACTTTGGCAGTATTTTGAGGAGTTATGCCGTATCCCCCGTATTTCGAAACATGAACAACGGGTTAGAGGATATGTAGAGGAATTTTGCCGCTCTCATCATCTCGATTACCGGATTGATCAGACCGGGAATATCATTATCCGTAAGCCGGCATCTCCGGGATACGAATCCGGCAGCGGAGTTATTCTGCAGGCGCATCTGGATATGGTTCCTCAAAAGGATTCTCATGTACAGCATGACTTTTTACATGATCCCATACAACCGTATATTGATGGTGAATGGGTTAAGGCAAGAAGCACCACTCTGGGTGCTGATAATGGCATTGGTGTTGCAGCTATCCTTGCTGTGATGGCCGATAAAACGATAGCGCACGGTCCGCTGGAAGCATTGCTAACCATTGATGAAGAGACAGGTATGACAGGCGTTTTTGGATTGAAAAGCGATGCATTGAATGGTACGGTTCTGTTGAACCTCGACACTGAGGAAGAAGGTGAATTATGCATTGGCTGCGCGGGAGGGCTGAATGCAACGATCAGGGGTGATCTCAAATGGCAAAAAGTGAGATCCAACCTGAAGACCTTTTCGGTTAAGATATGTGGATTAAAAGGTGGTCATTCGGGTTGTGATATTCATCTGGGGCGCGCCAATGCGATTAAAATAATGGTTCGCTATCTTAGTTATCTGTGGATGAAGTTGCCTATCCGGATGGTTTCACTGGAGGGAGGAACGCTTCGCAATGCTATTCCGCGTGAGTGTACCGCTGTGTTTGCTTTTTCGCCGCGAATGGAGAAAAAAGTACTTAAAGAAACAGATATTTTCCGTGATATACTGGCCACTGAATACCGGGATATAGATACAGACATCATTTTAACGCTAAATGAAATTTCTTTGCCGGAGAAGATACTTACCGAATTTTCACAACATCAGTTTATTAATTTGTTGTATAGTTTGCCCAACGGAGTAATCCGCAAAATTCCCGGAATGCCAGATGTGGTTGAAACATCGAATAATCTGGCTATTGCGCGGATAAAAAATAAATCGTTTGAAATTCATAATCTGATACGCAGTTCCTCTGCTTCGGCTAAAGCCGATCTTGCACAGCAGATCTGTTCTGTTTGTCAACTGGCCAATGCCAGGATGAAATTTCATGGTGATTATCCGGGTTGGGATCCGCGCTTTGATTCTCCTCTGTTGCAGTCCATGAAAACGATTTATCATGATATGTTCCATAAAGACCCGAAGGTGACGGTTGTACATGCAGGTCTCGAATGCGGTATTATCGGAAGCATTTATCCGCATCTGCAGATGGTGTCGTTCGGGCCTACCATTCTGTATCCGCATTCACCGGGCGAAAAGGTGCATATTCCCTCTGTTGAACGGTTTTGGAATTTTTTGCTTGCTGTTTTGGAAAAAATAAAATGATATATTATTCAGACAAACTATACGGTTCACTGATTCATAAATCCTTGTTTATGTAAGGTGTTCAGAAGCTTCTGAGAGAATTTAATATTGTCGGGTTTCTTATATCGGTTATCCGTGAACACCTGCGCCAGCGTTTGTTTATTGTTTTCTTTCAGCAGTTTTTGTGTCAGAGGTAATAATTCTTTTTCTTTGTACAATTTATTGATGGTTGTTACGGTATAATCATTGTAATTTTCGTAATGAATTACAGCCGCTTCGGGCAGACGGTCGGTGAGGGGAGGTTCTTCTGCCGGAATACCCATAACGACAGTTGTTACGGGCATTACTCCCGGTGGCAGAGCCAGGGCGTGGATGATCTCATCGGCCATATATAGCGTTGTGCCAAGGTAACAGATGCCCAGCCCGTTTTCTTCTGCAGCAATGCAGCAGTTCTGTGCTGCAAGTAAAGCATCGGTGGCAGCGTTTACAAACCAGAGAAAATTATTATAAGCGGGTTCTGCAGCACGCTCATTACACCAGCGGGTAAAGCGGTTGATATCGGCGCAAAAGGTTAGCAGTACAGGCGCTTCTTTAACCATCTGCTGGTTGAAATGACAGGGAGCCAGCAGTTCCCGTTTTTTAATATCGCGTGTTACAATAATTGAGTAAAGTTGCATATTTCCCGTTGTGGACGCACGGATACCGGCGCGGAGAATGGTATTCAGCAGTTCGTCATGAATCGGATCCGGTTTAAACTTACGGATTGACCGGTGGCCGGTGAGCGCTTTCATGGTGTTCATCGTTTAAAGTGATTAAAAAATAGCCTGCTGTACTTAAAAAATTACGAAGTACCGCCAGCATTGAGATAAATGGTAATTGTCGTAAAGGTTTTAATCCGAATTTAATGTAATAGTTTGGATTGATAATAAAAAGTGTTTGTTCAAGAATGTAATAGTTTTCACGTTTGAGAATCCGCAAAAAGCGATCAATTGAAATACCCGTGTTTTTGATGTCCATCAGGCACTGTATTTTGTCGTCCGGTTCGCCGGCTAATCGCAAAACAGCGCGATACAGCCCTGCAGGCAGTAAATGAAAATACGGAAGCTTCGATAATACCTTGCTTTTGCAGATTTGTTGGTGACCGCCAAAGGGATTTTGCCAGGGGGGGAATGCAAAGAATACCATACCGCCCGGACCTATGTAACCTTTCAACATGGCCATAAATCGTTGTTGCGAAGGAATATGCTCAATAACGTCTCGCAGGATAATCAGATCAAAATCATGGTCAATCGTTTCTCCGGCTTTATAAATATCTTCTGCAACAAGTGTCAGTTTATCCTTTTGCGGATGGTTTGAGAAGAACTCGCGCGCCGTATCAATCCGGTGTTGTGCTATGTCCACTCCGGTTACTCTGCATCCTCTGTCTAAAAAGGGTTTCAGGTTGCCTCCTTCACCACAACCAATCTCCAGAATTTTTATTCGGCTGTCTATTGTAAGGTGTTTGCTTATAAAAGGAATAACATAATGGACAGTGGTGTATTCCTGTTCACGGTAATATTGTTGTTTATCTGTGTGTCGTTGATGCATAACCGGTTTTGTACAAAAATAATATTTCGCGGACTATTATCCGGGATTTTCAATAAATATATTAAAATTCAGTATTAACCCGGGATAATTGTATTTTTGCGATATGCGTAAAATATCTGCACCATATATTTTTCCGGTGTCTCAGCCGGTTGTTGAGAACGGAATTATTTACCTTGATGATGAGGGCGTGATACAGGGTATTGAGCGAAATAATTTTTCTCATGGCAGCGATGTGGAGTATTTTGACGGTATTATTACACCAGGGTTTATCAATGCGCACTGTCATCTGGAATTGTCCGGTATGTCGGGGCAGATAGAAGAAGGCAGGCATCTTCATCATTTTATTGACCGTTTGATGATTTTACGCCGCAATCAGCGCGATGCCGCCGTAAATGCGATTGAGCATGCTGACAGGATGATGGCTGCCAACGGTATTGTGGCAGTAGCTGATATCGCCAATACCAGTGATGCAATAGCTGTGAAAAACAGGAGCAATATTTTCTATCATACTTTTTTTGAGATAATGGGAACAGATGATTCGAAAGCTGCTGATTTATTCAGCCATGCAATCGAAGAGGTCTCATCATATTCCAATATTTCTGTTACTGTGCATGCACCCTATTCCTGCTCCAAAGCATTAATTACAATTGTTTCACAGTATTGTGACAAACAGGGATTTCCTTTATCCATACATAATCAGGAGAGCGATGGTGAAAACGCGTTGTTTATCAATGGAAGCGGCCCTATTGCTGATATGCTGAAAAAATTAAATACCAGGCCGGGCGTATGGATTCCCTCCGGACAATCGTCCCTGTTAACGGTGTTGCCTTTACTTCCTGCGCAATCAGTGACATTGCTGGTGCATAATACATTTTCTTCGCCGGCGGATGTTATAAATGTTATTCAATCAGCCAAAAACGTATGCTGGGTATTAGCGCCAAACGCGAATCTGTATATCGAAAAATGTCTTCCTGATGTTTACTTACTTGATGAAATGAAACAGCCCATTGCACTGGGAACCGACAGCATGGGTTCAAACAAAACATTATCTATTCTGGAAGAAATGAAAACACTGCAGCATTATTTTAAGTGTTTATCTCTTTCCCGGCTTATCAAATGGGCTACATTGAACGGGGCAAGGGCATTAAATATGGATAAGTGGTTGGGAAGTATAGACCCGGGGAAGGCGCCTGGTTTGAACCTGATTATAAATGCCGATTTACAGCATCTTATGCTCACGTCAGGCAGTGCGGTGAAAGTTCTTGTCCCTGCCCGAAAAATAAAAATCTAAAGAAATCGTTTATTGAATTATGGCAACTTTTTTATTTCATGAACTGGTATTCGGGCCTGTAAAAAGCCGCCGACTCGGTGTTTCGTTAGGTATTAACCTGCTTCCGCGTAAACGAAAGGTGTGTAGTTTTAATTGTATCTATTGTGAATGCGGATGGAGCGACAGTGTTGCTGGCTCTGACTATGATTTTCCGGGTATTGAGGAGGTTGAGCAGCACCTTCGTACACGCCTTGCAAAACTGATGCAGCAACAGTCGGCCCTCGATGCCATAACATTTGCCGGCAATGGAGAGCCAACGCTACATCCGGCATTCCCCGAAATTATTGATATTACCCTCCGTTTACGTGATGAATATTGTCCGTCGGCACGGGTTGCTGTATTGTCCAATGCTTCGCGTATCGGTAATGATAAAGTATTTAATGCATTATTGAAAATTGACCTGAATATCCTGAAACTTGATGCGGGAACTGATACCACATGTATGCTTATTAATAATCCCGAGAAAAGTTTTAAACGCGAAGAAACCATTAATAATCTGATTCGCTTTAATGGAAAACTGATTATACAATCACTTTTTTTCCGCGGAACCTTTAACGGCTATGAAATAGATAATACATTGCCACAGGAGATTAATCAGTGGTATGCCGATTTAGCTGTAATTAAGCCGTCTCTGGTTATGATCTATACTATCGAGCGTGATACGCCGGCAAAAGGGCTACAAAAAATTCCGGTGTCAGCGCTTAAAGAAATTGCAAAAAAAGTGAACGTTTTAGGTATCGAAACCCAAATATCCGGCTAAATTTGAACCATGATTAAAAAAAAGACCTATATAGGGATATTGTTGTTTTTTCTGTTCGGGCTACAATCATTGATGTTATATTCACAGTGGATGAAAACCGGATTGAGCACTAATGCCACTATTAATAATCTGGTAATTGCTGGAAGCCGTATTTATTGTTGCGCATCGGATGGCTTGTATTTTTCGGATAATAATGGATTGAACTGGCAACCTGCCGGCTTAGCCAATAAAGGCGTGACTTCGGCGGTGGCTGTTGATACCTTGCTGATTGCCGGTACGTTTAACGATGGTCTGTGGCGTTCGTCAGATACAGGTAAAACATGGTTAGAGATTAACAACGGAATTGTTAATTATAAAATAACTGCCCTTGCACTGGCCGGAAATACGCTGTATGCAGGAACTTATTTTGGAGGCCTTTACCGTTCGCTGAATTCCGGTAGCTCATGGTCGGTAATCACTGACCCTGCTGTTCTAACCGGGAAATGGATTGAAGCACTTAACATCTTTGGCAACACTATTTATGCGCTAACCAATAATGGCGGTGTAATGAGTTTGTGTTTTAATGGTTGTGGCAGCAGCATTTGGAGCATACAAAACACATCACTCCCTTCACCTGTTGAGAACCTGATGTGTTTTGGACTTGCAAATTTATATAACCGTTTGTTTCTCGGCACCTCAAAAGGGGTGTTTCAATCGGTGCTTACCCCCTCGATAATATGGAACTATTCGTATTTCGAGAATTTCTATGTTAAAGCAATGGCTTCTGCCGACACTTTTGTTATCGCGGGCACTAATACAGGCATATACCTGTCGTGTGACACAGGTAAAACATGGACGTATGAACAAGATGGAATGCCTGCCTGTGAAGTTACCGCTTTATTGGTGAATGGAAATTATGTTCTTTGCGGAACAAAGCAAAACGGATTATATATCCGCACACTCGATAATCTTACACGGATGCCGGGCCATTCAACAGATGACGATTTCCCGTTTACTGTTTATCCTAATCCTTTTTCTTCGGAATTTACCATCGGGCTAAAGAAACGGGCAGATATCAATCAACCCATTATTATTTATGATGCTCGCGGTATGGTTGTGTTTTCGTCCGGAATGGCGCAATCATGTTGTCAGTATCATGTGAATGGAAATCGTTGGCCAGATGGAATTTATGTTGTTCAATTTACATTGAATGGTGTTATTTATCGTACAAGAATTATTAAAATTAATTAAAATAATGAAAACAATTATTATTTTTCTTGGTTTTGTATCATTGTCTGCCGGCATTTTGCAGTCGCAGCAAACTACTGTTACTATCGAGGAGTTTTTAACCCGGCCATTTGGTTTTGAACCAACAGTGGCAGCATTTACCAATTGTAAAACGCCGCAATATAAGCTGAAGAAATATATTTTTAAAAAACATCCGACAGATACAATTTATCAGTTCAGATATAAAAAATCTGAGTTGTTTTTTAACCGGTCACAGCAGCAGGAAATATTTTTTTCCGGTATTATCAATCATTGCCGCATATTGATGCTTAACAATATTTATGTAGGCATGAGCAGGGATCGTTTTCTGGCATCATTCTCCAATCTGGCCGCTCCGGTATCGGATGCTGTTGAGATCCGGAAGGAGGGATTTAAAAATGTTTACACTTTTATATTTAAAAATAATACGCTTACTGAAATAAAGATATCTAATATTCATAAATGATGATTGTTAATGGTTGTAATTAAGTGATTTATGTTTTATCATGTTATTTCATAAAACCTTTGTAAATTCGCCAAGTTTAAAAACAATTAAAATACCGAATATGATTTCATATAAAGATTTAGGATTAGTAAATTCGAAAGAACTTTTTGCAAAAGCAGTAAAGGGTGGATATGCCATACCGGCATTTAATTTTAATAATCTCGAGCAGTTGCAGGCCATCATCGGTGCCTGTGTCGAAACCCGGTCTCCGGTAATATTGCAGGTTTCGAGCGGCGCGCGTAAGTATGCCAACCAGACACTGCTTCGTTACCTGGCACAGGGAGCCGTGGAATACTCCAAGGAATTGGGTTGCAATATACCTATTGTGCTTCATCTCGATCATGGCGATACATTTGAATTATGTAAATCGTGTATAGAATACGGCTTTTCGTCTGTGATGATTGATGGTTCGCACCATCCGTATGAGAAAAATGTTGAACTCACCAGACAGGTGGTTGAATACGCGCATAAAAATGGTGTAACAGTTGAAGGTGAACTGGGTGTTCTGGCTGGTATTGAAGATGAGGTTTCATCGGAAGTAACTCATTATACTAAACCGGAAGAGGTTGAAGATTTTGTTAAAAAAACAGGCGTTGACTCACTGGCTATTTCTATTGGCACTTCACATGGTGCAAATAAATTTAAACCCGAACAGTGCACGCGTAATGCCGATGGAGTGCTTGTTCCGCCACCGCTGCGTTTTGATATACTGGAAGAATGTGAGCGTCGTATCCCGGGTTTTCCCATTGTGCTGCATGGCGCTTCATCAGTGCCTGCCGATCTGGTGAAGATTATCAATTCGCATGGCGGTAAACTTAAAGATGCTGTTGGTATTCCCGAAGATCAGCTTCGCAGGGCTGCCGCATCGGCTGTGTGCAAAATTAATATTGACAGCGATGGCCGGCTGGCTATGACTGCTGCTGTGCGTAAGGCATTTATTGATAATCCTGCAGAGTTTGATCCCCGTAAATACCTCGGCCCTGCACGTGATCAGCTTAAAGCTCTTTATAAACACAAAATTGTGAATGTCCTTGGGAGTAACGATAAAGCATAATCCGCCAGTAAAAGTATTGTTGTGATTAATGCAAATTATTATACTGAAAGCCGCTGATTGCGGCTTTTTTTGTGACAGATTAGTTTAAATGGATTGAGTTGGTATAATATACTAATACTGGCGCGTTGAGGTCGGTGGCGGATTTGAACCGCCGTACTCGGTTTTGCAGACCGGTGCCTAGCCACTCGGCCAACCGACCAAAATTCAGTCAAAAATACACATTTTTGGCAATTTATTCAAATATCAGGGATAGGTGATTGTAACGCTTACCTTACCTGTCTTTCCGCCAAGTGGTGGATTGAGTTTTGATAATTTAACGGTGATGCGTGTGACCTTTGAGCCCAGTTCGTTTTGAAGCCCTGTAATGATGCGGTGCGCGATATTTTCAAGCAGATGTGACCGGATGTGCATCTCCCGTTGAATGATAACATACGCCTGATGATAATTTACCGTGTCTTTCAGTTGATCGGAAATTTCGGCCACAGTTGTATCTGTCTCCAGTTCTATATCCACCAGAAATTTATTGCCAATGATCTGTTCCTCCCTGAAATGGCCGTGGTAGGCATAAAACTCCATATTCTCGAGACGGATGATGCTCATTTTTATTGTCTTATTTGGTAATCAGTGAAATATGCTGATAAAAAAGGATTATTTTTGCAACTGTAAAATTACAATTTATTATGGAAGAATCATCTGCCGGAAAGCCCATTGAGCAACAGTCGTTGCATTTTATTCAGGAAATTATCGAGGATGATCTGCGAAATAAAAAAAATGACGGTATCGTTTATACCCGTTTCCCTCCAGAACCCAATGGTTACCTGCATATCGGCCACGCAAAATCTATCTGTCTGAATTTTGGCCTTGCCCGGCAATATAACGGAAAATGCAATCTCCGGTTCGATGATACAAATCCGACCACCGAAGAGACAGAATATGTTGATTCAATTATGGAAGATGTGCAATGGCTGGGTTTTCAGTGGGAAGGTGAGCCGCGGTATGCATCAGATTATTTTGAGCAGTTGTACCGGTGGGCCGAGCAGCTGATCAATAAAGGAGTGGCTTATGTTTGTGAGATGACAGCCGAAGAGATTAGCGCCAGTCGAGGCACGCCCACTATACCGGGCAAAGAAAGTCCCTGGCGTAACAGGCCTGTAGCCGAATCGCTTGACCTGTTTCGGCGTATGCGTGCCGGTGAATTTCCTGATGGCCGGTTTTTATTGCGCGCTAAAATTGATATGGCTTCTCCAAATATGCATATGCGCGACCCTGTAATGTACCGTATCCGTCATGCCATGCATCACCGTACCGGCGATAAATGGTGCATATACCCCATGTACGACTGGGCGCACGGACAAAGCGATTTTCTGGAGGGTATTACCCATTCTATTTGTACGCTTGAGTTTGAGGTGCACAGACCACTGTACGATTGGTTTCTTAACCAGATTACCGATGGCGGATATAGGCCCAGACAAATTGAGTTTGCCCGTCTGAATTTAACGTATACGGTTATGAGTAAGCGTCGAATGCTTGAGTTGGTGCGTGAAAAGATAGTTGACGGATGGGACGATCCCCGTATGCCTACAATATGCGGACTGCGCCGGCGCGGATATACACCCGGCGCTATACGAAACTTCGCCGAAAGGGTAGGAGTAGCTAAGCGCGAAAATATGATTGATGTTGGCTTGCTGGAGTTTTGTATTCGTGAGGAACTGAATAAAACAGCACCCCGTGTGATGGCTGTGATTAATCCTTTAAAGGTTGTCATTGTTAATTATCCCGAAGATAAGGAAGAATGGATGGAAGCAGAGAATAATCCCGAAGATCCGTCAATGGGTACGAGAATGGTGCCTTTTAACCGTGAGATATATATTGAAAGGGATGATTTTATGGAAAATCCGCCGAAAAAGTTTTTCCGTCTCGCACCGGGATCTGAAGTTCGTCTGAAAAATGCATATATCATTAAATATGAAAGCCATATTAAAGATAACGATGGAAATATTTCGACTATTTATTGCACCTGCGATTTTGAGTCACGCAGTCATGCAGCCGGCAGTAGTCGCAAAGTGAAAGGGACATTGCATTGGGTGTCGGTTAAACATGCTATGCCTGCGGTAGTCCGTTTATACGACCGGCTGTTTACAAAAGAGAATCCATCGGATGTTGAAGAAGGGAAAGATTATAAAGATTTCATTAATCCGCAATCGCTGAAAGTAATGAATGGTTTTGTTGAGCCAGGATTAATTCATTTGACTCCGGGAACGAAAGTTCAATTTCAGCGTCTTGGGTATTTTTGTGTTGACACCCGGGATAGCAGGCCCGGCGCGCCTGTGTTTAACCGTACGGTAACATTGAAAGATACTTGGTCGAAAATTGCAAATAAGGAATAAAGTAGTATTTTTACATGCTATAAACTGCCCTATGGTGTAATTGGCAACACGTCTGATTCTGGATCAGAAAAGTCTAGGTTCGAGCCCTAGTAGGGCAACTTATCAATGCAGATGCTGAATGAAAGCATATTATTTTTTATCCCGATTTATTTAAGTAGTTCGTCTATTTGCAAAAAGGTCTATTGAATACATTGGACTTGTTTTGTTTGTACAATCGGTAAAAGTTATTATTTACAATCAAACCATTGTCAGCTTAATAAAAAAACAAGGGGAGGTACCATGTCCTCCCCTGTTTCAACACCGGTCACCCTCCGGTGTATCTTCTCTATCAGGCAAATCGTTTCAGCAGGTGATATGATGTTTTATCTGTTCCACCCTTTGTTCATGTTTATCGCATACACGTCCCGAAGGATCGCTATTTTTTTGCCATTTGGGGATCCATTTTAGAACCGATTTGGCCGCATCGGCTTGCGGGAAATGTTTTTCGAACATCGTCCGGTAATAGAATGCCTCTTTAGTTGCCGGTGTATTGTGAGGGAAGCGTTTGGTTGCTGTGGCAAACTCTTTATCGCTGACCATTTTATTGCAATAAGCCACAATACTGTCAATCCAGTTGTATCCTACACCATCGCTGAACTGTTCTTTTTGTCTCCATAAAATATTGTCGGGCAGATAGGGATCTTTTTTATCATCAAAAGCAGCACGAAGGATATATTTTTCCATCCGGCCATTTTGATGGTCATGTATTTTTTCTTTTGCATCAATCATCATTGCAATATCCAGAAAATAGCGATCGAGCATGGGCACTCTGGCTTCGAGACCGAAAGCCATGGTTGACTTATCGGCTCTCAGCAAATCGGCTGTTGAAAGTCGTTTAACTCTTCGTATGGTTTCTTTGCGGAATTCTTCTGCTGATGGCGCATTGTTAAAGTAAAGGTATCCGCCAAATACTTCATCGGCGCCTTCACCCGACAGTACCATTTTTACACCCATATCGGTAATATATTTCGACAGAAAATACATGGGCGTAGACGCTCTGATGGTTGTCACATCGTATGATTCAAGGTGCCAGATCAGGTTTTCGATATTTTGGATGCCTTGTTCTATAGTGAAATATACTTCATGATGTGTTGTCCCGATAAAATGGGCTACCTGCCGTGCTGCCTTTAGGTCGGGCGCTTCTGGCGATAATCCGATGGAGAAGGAGTGCAGCTCTTGTGTAGTGCCCCGGAGAATTCGCTTGGTAATGGAAGAGATCAAACTCGAATCCAATCCGCCCGATAATAGCACACCGAATGGCACATCGCTCATCAGCCGTTTCTTTACTGCAGCGGTTAATCCTTCGTTGAGCGCTTTCAGGTCGGTGGTTACCGGTTCTATGGTTGTGTCTTCCCATTTAGGGTTATAATATTTAACAAAGCCGGTTTCGCGTGTATAGTAATGTCCGGGAGGAAACGCAGTAAAATCAACACACTGGTCGGCTAATGATTTCATCTCTGATGCAAAAAACAATGTACCATCGGTCGCCTTACCATAATACAGTGGTTTGATGCCAATCGGATCGCGCGCAACCATAAATTTATCACCATCCAGAATTACGAATGTGAACATTCCATCGAGTAGATTACAAAAGTCATATCCGAATTCTTCATACAGGTGAACAATTACCTCACTGTCGCAGGTGGTACGAAAAGTGTGTCTTTTCAACAACGTATTGCGGATATGCATATGATTGTATATTTCGCCATTATGAGCAACGTATGCTGTACTAGTTCCTTGAATGGGCTGTCTGCCGGTGGAGAGGTCAATGATTGACAGCCGTTCGTGTGAAAGAATGTTTCCTGTCGGGCTCTGGTAGATGTCTCTTTCGTCTGGGCCGCGATGTTTCATCCGGGCGGAGAGTTGCCGTACCTCTTCAAGGTCGCGCTTCCCGATTACTGCTAAAATACCACACATATGCCTGTAGATTTGAATTGTTAATTAAAAATGTTAAAACATTTAATAAAAATAATAAATATTGGTACAAATATAATATATTGTAATTAAAAATGCAAGTTTTTATTACAAATTATTATTCTATTGAATTATTTTTTTGACTTTTTCTGATTTTATGGCTATTTTTGTATTAATCATTAAAAATAAATGTCGGATTATGGACAAAAACTTACAGATAGATAGTTTAGACAAAAAAATATTATCAATGGTATTGAAAGATGCCCGTATTCCGTTTTTGGAAATTGCGCGGGAATGCAATGTTTCTGGGGCTGCTATCCACCAGCGGATGCAGAAACTGACGAAGATGGGAATTATTTCTGGCTCTGAATATGTTGTTGATCCTCAAAAGATTGGATATCATACTTGTGCATATATGGGAATTTATCTCGATAAAGCAAGTTTATATCCGGAGGTGGTGAAGGAATTGGAGCGCATTCCCGAAATCGTCGAATGTCATTACACAACGGGCGGATATTCAATATTTATTAAAATTTATGCTAAAAATAACGAGCATCTTAAAATTATTTTGGTGGATAAGCTGCAGGCCATTAAAGGTATTTCACGCACCGAAACCTTTATTTCTCTTGAGGAACGATTTAAACGGCAATTGCCTGTTGATTAATTAGGGGGGGTATTTTTATCCTGTCGCCCAAGGTATTTGGTTAATAGGTTTGTTGTTCAGGATAATTTTCGTCTTGCTGCTGACCGGGATTATTGTTGTTATTATCGGAAGAATCGTTTTTATTCTTTTTAAAACGTTCGCGTTTTTCGGCTCGGTAATGCCACTCCTGAATATTTCCGGCTGTATCAAGATATTCGGCCCAGAATTCTTTAGCCGTTAGGCGGAGGATTGTTTTACGCTCAGTTTCTATATCGCCATTGCGGTCAGTGGTAAGTATAAGTTGGTCGCCGTCTATATCCCATTTGCCTTTAGGATACGGATTGGCTACATAAAAAAAATCACCTGACTTTTCGAAAATGATTTCGCCAATGACGGTTGTGTGGGAAATATCTATATCCAGCCCGTTTACTCTGATTTTTTCCGGAAGCCAGTCATGACATAACCGTGCTTTTCGTGTGCGTAAACTCAGGTCGGGACCGTCTTCAAATTTACCGCAAGATGCAAGCCATAAACCGGTAAAGCAAACAAGCGTAATTATGTGTTTTGAAGCCATAGTTATAACAAAAATACCTATTTTTCTTTTGTCAGGCAATCTACAATCTCCCCGATGTACATCCGGTGATAATCGTTATTTGAATAAACGGCTTTAAGCACTTCGGGATTAAGGATATTTTGCTGTTGTATGGTGTGGTGATAGTTTTTTTTGCATTCAATTACCAGTGAGGCCTGTTCAAAGTAAACATTTCCGTGTTTGGTTGTTAATGGTTTGAGGCCTGTTTCTTTTATTTTATTTTTATCTCTCCCTGAGTATTTGCCGCAGTAATTCAGTATGTTTTTGTGGTTGTGGTCCAGAAAACTAAGCGTGAAATAAGGGTTATTTTCGATAAATTCAAATGTGTAACGGCTTTCCCGTACAAAGATAAAGGCCACAGGTTTATACCACAGGATGCCCATTCCGCCCCAGCTTGCTGTCATGGTGTTGAACAACTTTGGTTCTCCTGCTGTAATCAGCATCCATTCATCGTTCAGTTGTGCGAAGAGATGGTTTATCTGCTGATGCGAAACTGATTTAAAAATACTCATGGTTTCAGTGCATTAAAAGGACTGTTGCATAACATTCAACTCCTTCAGATGCGCCCACAAATCCGAGCTTTTCACCGGTTGTGGCTTTAATGGAGATGTCGGTCTCGGGAATTTGCAAAATGGCCGCCAGCGTGGTTATCATTGCCGGTACATGATTATTAATTTTTGGCTGTTGTAAACAGAGCGTTACGTCAATATTGCCAATAGTGTATCCGGCTTTTCTGATGATCCCGCAGGTTTTTTCAAGAAGTATTTTACTGTCAATTCCTTTTAGTTGTTCGTTGGTGTCGGGGAAGTGATGGCCAATATCACGCATTCCGGCAGCACCGAGTAATGCATCCATAATGGCATGTATGATTACATCCCCATCGGAGTGAGCCACGGCTCCCAGATCAGAATTCACATGAATACCCCCCAGCCAAAGCGGAAGTCCGCTGTTCAGCCGGTGTATATCATATCCAAATCCGATACGGGGCCTGATCATTGTTTCTTATTTGGTGTTTGAGTGGCCAGGTTAAAGATTAGTGAAAACCGGACGGTATTAGCCATTGGGTTATTGTTGTAATACCGGGGGATCAGGTATGCAAAATCGAGTCCCAGTGTGTTTAGCCGGAGCCCGAGTCCTACCGTGTAATATTTACGGTTTCCTTTTCGCAGGTTTTCGTTAAAATAGCCGGCGCGAATGGCAAATTGTTTGTTGTACCAGTATTCGGTGCCCAACGAATAAGTGACCTCCTGCAGTTCTTCTTTAAATACATTGCGCCTTCCGTTTTCAGCAATTCCCGGCGCATCGTAAAATGATTGAAACATTCCGGCTGCTACCGAAACATTCGGGTCTTTACCCCATTTAATAATTTCATCGCCACCGCGTACAGTGTCGCCATTGCGGTCTATTTCACCGATATTAAAGTATTCGGGTGTAGTTGGAACAAGCAGTTTGTTCCCTTCGGCAGTGATTGTAAGCCAGTTATATTGGTCTATTTTGAATGTGTATGCCGAGCCCAACCGCATATTGATGGGTATGAATTCATCGGTTTCTTCGGTGTACGAAATTTTTGTGCCAATGTTCGAAATGTTTAATCCAAATGCAAGGATGCCTTCGGTTTCGCCTGCAACAACATTTTTTTGATAATAGGTTGATACATCAGTAGCATAGGAAATACCCGGTTTTGATTCGAAATCACCGATAGTCCCATATCCGGCCAGGTTTGAATGGATGAAACGGAAGGCAACACTACCTGAAATAACCTTTGAAAACAGCCGGGTATATGCACCATCAATGGCAAATTCGCGGGCCCGGTGTACTTGTCCCGTTTGTTCGCCGTAATTATCAGTAAAAATGATATCTCCCAATGAAAAATAGAGCAATGATCCACCAATAACTTGTTGTTTATCAATTCGTTGGTATCCCGAAAGATAAGCCAGATAGATATCGTCTACCAGGTTCCGGAGCCAGGGGGTGAAGGTAAGCGAAAGCCCTGTTTTATGTTCAACAAAGGCGTATTTAGCAGGGTTCCAATGCATTGAATTGGCATCGGGCGAAGTTGCCACGCCGGCATCTCCCATTGCTCCTGCTCTTGAATCGGGGGCAATAGTAAGAAAAGGTACAGCAGATTGAACCGGGTTTGAGTCCTTTTCTTTGCCAACAAGTTCACTAACATCACTAATCTGGCTATTGGCAGAAAGAGTGGAGAGGGCAAAAAACAGTAATAGATTTCTTTTGTTCAGAAAGGTCATAATTCATTAATAAAGAGCTGCGAAATTATCTTAAAATAACTAATTTTTCAATTTTTTCAACCGTTTTCCCATTACAACGTACTTTTAGCCGGTATATGTATACACCCCTGCCAATTTTATCACCGAAATCATCCAGCCCGTTCCACTTTATCGAGCTGATTCTGAATCCTTCAGATACGATATCTTCGCGAATGGTTTTTACTAATTTTCCTGAAATAGTAAATACCTGTATTAAAACTTCGAGTGTGTTTCCGGGTTGGTTATGTTCAAAATGAAATTCGGTGTATGTGGTAAACGGATTGGGATAATTAAATACATGTTCGATTTTCAATTCCTCTGATTTGACTACGATAAAGTCGAGTGATGATTCAGACGAGTTATTGAACACATCGTATGCTTTTAGCAGGATATTGTGCGGTCCTTCATCTAAATCATTAAGAGAATAGTTTATTCTTCCGCTTTGATAACTGTCGAGATCATTTTCATAATATTCGTTCAGATAAACCTTCTTGTTTTGCTGGTTGTCAAGGATAAATGATAAATCATGCCCGATACCGGTGCTGGCCGTGTTAATACCGCTGGAGTCGTTTAGTAAAGCAATCAGTATGGGATCCTGATTGGTCATTCCGCCGGGAACAAAGTTTTCATCATTCATATAAAGAGTTATATCCGGGCCGTTGTTGTCAATGCCTGCATTCTCGGACATTCCGCCGACGAGGAAGTTTTTAAAATGCCCGTGATAATCACGGTTATTGTTTGAAGCATAATAATTGATTTTCCCGAATCCGAAGTTGTAACGGATGTCTTTGGGCACAATAAACGAAAAGCTATAGTTTCCCTGGTTTACGGTAACTTTCCCTTTGTATAGAATACTGCTGCGTGACAGATATTCGAAAGGAATTGATTTGGCATCATTGCCCAGTGTTTTTATACGGAATTTTTTATCATACACTGTAGGAATCAGTATGCCGTTAAAATTGTTTTGCTTGTTGCCAAACTGGTCTTCAATAATCCCGCTGACGGTAACTTTGCTCAGTGCTTTAATTGTGTCAATTATAACGGTAACGTCGGTATTGTTGATTGTTAATGTTTTTACTCTGTCTTCGGGATAAGCAAGTGCGATGGACGGGTCGCCCAGCAGGGAAAAGTTATATTTATTCGGATTGTTTCCCAGATAATTTTTACTGAGCCGTACCATGTCCCCGAGTCGGTATTTTTTGTTATCAGGGCCCCGTTCAAAGGCAAAACGGAGAAAACTCTGATTCAATTGTTTGTTGGACGAAGCATATACTAACCGTGTGGTAGATAGCAGAGCTATGGCGCCGCCGCCATCATTCAGCAGCAGATATTCTCCGCAGGAGGTCCGGTCGTAATCGTCATAACGGCTGAATTCGCACGATGCAGTAACAAACAGAGGCAACCGGTCGGGATTATCATACGTTTGTGCATCGCTGATACGCATGATGTGTTCATGAGCCAGCCCGAGTTCGCCCCCATGCCCTGTGTAATTCATCATAAGCGCACCCGATTTCATTCTGTTTTCAATGGCTGCATTTACTCCCGGATATTTTTCACCCGATGGCGTGGTCTCTTGTGTATAGGCATCGAGATAAATTTTTGTGATGGTGAAATCGGGATACATTGTATCAATCATTTCGGCCAGATCGTTGGCATCGCCCATGTGAAGGTTGCCATCACCATCGTCACCGATAAAACAGAGAATGTTACGCCAGTCGCCTAAATTGGCTGTGGTATTGTAGCGTTTGATTTTGGCTACAACATGTTGCGCTTCTGTGGTGCTTTTTACGGTCAGACGCCCTACTCCCATATCCATCAGGCCACTTACGCCGCCTTCATTTTCATCGAGCAGGGTAAAGAAATCGTCGCAGGTATATGAGTTGGTTTGCGACAGTGATTCGTATGACTGGTAGGTAGGAATAAAGTTGGTGTTTCCGGATGTCAGCAGATTGTTGTACGAGCCATCGCCAAACAGTAGCAGGTAGCGGGGTAACTGGTCTTCTGTTGCTGCCCGGTCGTAAAACATCTTGGCAAAGTTCCGGATGGCTCCTGCATCGGGGGTCCCGGAAGAGAATTCGTTATAAATTTGTCCGATTTCCGCAATGTTTACGGTTAATCCGTCATTCGACCGGCGAAAAGCAGCCAGCTCTGATGCTTGTGATGCAAAGGTTGAATGATATACAATAAGCATATTGGCCTGAGCCATGGCGTGCAGGTTTTGATTTTGAATAAGGCCGGTTCCTATGCCCTGTAGTACCGGTGTGTTAAATGAAGACGATGGCCTGAACGCAACAAATTCGCGTAAACTGTCGGTGCGCATACGAAATATAAAGACACCTCCGGCCAGTGTGCCGTTGATCTGACGCAAATCGGCAGGGTTTGTTATATCCCACACTATATCGCCGGTAGAAACTCCTGAGATCTGAAACTCTGCGATGCGTCCGGCACCGTAAGAGTCGGGGTCGCGAAACAGAAGCTGATTGGCTGAAAGTTGCAGCTGACGCCTCGCATTTATTATAATATAATCAAGATATCCTTCGGCCGATGCATCGGTATTGATAAAACTCAGCGATAAATTTAACTGATCCTGCACGGCCGAAAAACTATTGGTTACAGCATTAGATGCTGCGTAGGTGTAGCCGCTTAAACTAACGGTGGTTACCGGTATAGATTGAACTGTGCTGCCGTTAATACTGATATTAAAAGTGCTGCTGCTTGCTGTTGACCGGGCAATTACACGCGAATGGATTTTTACGGGAACAGATGTTATAAGATTTGGAAAATTGAATGAATAGGAATAATACGGATTAACATCTACCGGCTCGTAAAATTCACGTCCCGAACGGATAAGGTTTTTAATGTTCACTTCATGGACGGCATAGTCGGTAAAGGTAGTTACAATATGCGTTGGCGCATCGGGGATACTGTTGAATTGTGGTATGGTTTTCCCCATGCCGAAACTTGAAGTGAGAAAATAATACGAAAGGGTAGAATAGGGGTGTCCGGTATGCGTGAATAATTGTGATGTGGTGTTGTATTTCCAGTCAACCGGCCCTTTGGCGTAAAACAGGATGTAATCGCCGTAATTAAAAATGCCATCGCTGCCTTTTACAAATAGTACAGCCGTTTCAGGCAGATCGTCATATACCGGCTGGTTGTTCGACTCGGGGAGCAATCCGCCATATCCGTATACTCTTACCGATGCTGGATTTTCAATGCCCAGGTCCTGAAGCTGCGTATAGCTTATTTTTTGAATACCGGTAGTGGTAATTCCTATTTTATACCATTTACCCGAAGCAAGAACCGACGACGAACGATAGGTGCGTTTGCCTTGCTTAAGTCCTTTGGATTGGGGTTTTACATTAATTTTTACCGTGAACGATACTAATTTTTCAACCTGTCCGGTACTGGTTTTTCGTAAAGGAATAAAAGCCAGTTCAAGATATGGTTTTTTTTGCATGTACCGGACAGCACTTTCATTTACAAGGTCGTCCGGTATATCTGTATTTCCGGTTTTTTGTTGATCGGTACTGCTTACCGGTTCAAATATCAATTCGGTCAGTTCAGCCGTTGCATCAGGCCCCCCAACAGCAATCAGTTCGCAATAGTACGGAAGCATGGAAACACTGTTGCGGTAGGAGCAGCCGTTAAAACGGAAAAAATACCGGCTTTCGGATACTGCTGCATCTGTGCCCGCCGGAATATATTGTAAGGGCTGCCATTCAATTGTTCTTTTATACTCATCTTGCGCATTGCTGATTGTGCAAAATGTGAACATGGGAACAATTAATATGATCCAAATCATTATTTTTATGATCCTTTTTATAACCAAATTATTTGATTGATAACGAAAAAGTTGTTGTTATAGTATAAATCACCCGATGCAAAGGAAATTAATTTTTATAATATTCGCAGCAGTTCTTTCCGGAAACCGGATGCAGGGACAGGATGTTTTCTTCTCGCAGTTCTTTATGCATAAGATTTACCTGAATCCTGCTTTTTCGGGCTATGATGATGAGTCGCATCTGTTGCTCAATTATCGTAATCAGTGGCCCGATCTCTCTGGCTCGTTTGTAAGCTATGGTGTCGCATACGACCAGCCCTTGAAAAAGTTACACGGGGGTATGGGTGCTTATCTGATGAATGATGTACAGGGGAAAGGCATTTCAAATCATTTAACGGCCGGGCTGATTTATTCGTACCGTATAAAAGTTACGCGTTATTCTTTTGCCCATGCAGCTCTTCAGGCAGGCGCAGGTCAATATGCGCTCCATGCCGGACGGCTTCAGTTTGCCGATATGTTCGATCCTGTAACCAACGATTTTTCCTATTCATCTTCCGATGGCACAGGAAACCAGAGTATACTGTATCCCGATTTTGCTGCCGGTGTGCTGTATCATTTCTGGGACAGGTATTCAAATTCGGTATTCTATCTTGGCGCTGGGGCCAGTCACCTCCTGCAACCATCGCTGGCCGGCGGGTTAACGCTTTACCGTAAATATACGGGGCACCTTGGAGTTAACTTCCCTTTTGTTTATAATCGTCTGGGATTTGAGGAGATACGGCTTTACCCGGTGGTTTTATTTCAAATGCAGAAAAATTTTAATATTTTGTCTTACGGAACCTCAATTATTGGTGATCGTTATTTTATCTGGACCGGATTCAGGCATAATCTGGATCTGAATTTTTTTACACCGGTGATAGCGGCAGGCATGCATCAGCCAATGTATTCATTAGTATATAGTTATGATTATATGCCCTCAAGAAAAGACATGGCTGTTTCCGGGTATGGAGCTCATGAAATTACGCTCCTGCTGAATTTCAGGTACCGGTCAAAAATCAAGGCAATAAAATGCCCTAAAATCTGATTGTTTTGGAGATTTCAAAAAAAAAACTATCTTTGAGAAAATTAAATTTTACGAATATGAGAAGAGTAATGTTTGGAATGATGCTGGCAGCCAGTGCGTTAGTCATCTTATCATCCTGCGGTTCGAGCAAGAGTTCAAATTCTTCATCAACTACCGGATGGGATTATAATAATCCGGATAATGGTGGGTTTGAAGTTGTTCTGGATTATGAGCAGCCAACAGGCCCCGGGCTCGTGTTTATTCAGGGTGGTTCATTTCCTATGGGACGTGTGGAACAGGATGTTATTTATGACTGGAATAATGTTGTAAAGCGCGTTACTGTTTCCTCTTTTTATATGGACGAAACGGAAGTTCGTAATGTTGATTACAGAGAATACCTTCACTGGATGAAGCGGGTTTTTGTTGATTATCCCGATGTACAGAAAAAAGCATTGCCCGATACGTTGGTATGGCGCAATAAGATGGCTTATAACGAGCCGTATGTGGAGTATTATTTCCGGCATCCTGCCTATAATGATTATCCTGTTGTTGGGGTTTCTAATCTTCAGGCAGCCAGTTATTGTTTATGGCGTTCGGACAGGGTGAATGAAAAAATATTGATTGACCGCGGGATTCTTGAAATGGATCCAAACCAGGTGGGTGAGTCAAATTTTAATACCGACGCCTATCTTGCTGGCCAGTATGAAGGATTAGTGCGTAAAAACCTTCCCAGTTTGGAGCCGGGTACTGAAGAAAGAAGGGTACGGATGACAGATGGTATTCTTCTTCCTAAATACCGCCTCCCAACCGAAGCCGAATGGGAATTTGCAGCAAAAGGGCTGATTGGTAATACCTATGAAGAGCGTATTTATGAAATGAGAATATATCCATGGAATGGTCATGTTTTGCGTAATGCATCACGTACCCATATCGGACGCATGATGGCCAACTTCAGAAGAGGCCGTGGTGATATGATGGGTATTGCAGGCAACCTAAATGATAATGCAGATGTTACTGCTCCGGTAAAATCATACTGGCCCAATGATTACGGATTGTATTGTATGGCAGGTAATGTTAACGAGTGGGTGGCTGATGTATACCGTCCTCTGTCATTCGAAGATGTTGATGAATTTCGCGCTTTCAGAGGCAATGTTTTTATGAAGCCCGAAATGGATGAAGAAGGAAACCTCGCCCAGAAAGATAGTCTTGGCAGAATGAAATATCTGGAGGTTACCGAAGAAGACGCTGCAGGACGCGAAAATTATCAAAAAGCCGATTACAGGAATTTCAATGATGGCGATTTTGAATCAAGTATTTTCTATACCGATGATTCTTATAAGGGTCCCGGCTCTGAGCGTATGTATTCACAAAATTTTGAAAAGAATGATTATAATGCACTGGTGAATGACCACACTAAAGTATATAAAGGTGGATCGTTCCTTGACAGGGCATACTGGCTTAGCCCCGGAACAAGAAGATTTCTCCATGAAGAGAAGGCGCGCGTTGATATCGGATTCCGCTGTGCGATGGACCGTGTTGGTAGTCCCAAAGGATTCTGATCAATACATATTAAACGATTAACCTCATTATCGAAAGGGTAATGAGGTTTTTTTTTGCCATGAATATCTCTGATTTATATAAACTCTTTATTGCTCATCCTGTCATTTGTACGGATACACGTAAACTATCTCCTGGAGCAATCTATTTTGCGCTTAGGGGTGAACATTTTAATGGGAACTGCTTCGCATCAGATGCGCTGAAAAAGGGTTGTAGTTATGTCATCATAGACGATCCGGCATACAGTGTTAAAAATGACAGCCGGATGATAATGGTTGAAGATGCTTTAAAAACATTGCAAAATCTTGCGTATTATCACAGGCAGACATTAAATATCCGGATAATTGCAGTTACCGGCACAAATGGAAAAACAACTACTAAAGAATTGTTGGCTGCTGTGCTTTCGGTTAAGTATAAAACCTGTTTTACACAAGGAAATCTGAATAATCATATCGGCGTCCCGTTAACTCTTCTGGCAATGAATTGCGAACATGAGATTGGAATAATTGAGATGGGCGCAAACCATATTGGCGAGATTGAAACATTATGCCGGATAGCTGCACCGGATGCTGGACTGATCACAAATATCGGCAAAGCACATATCGAAGGATTCGGATCTTTTAATGGCGTGATACAGGCCAAAACAGAATTGTACCGATATCTGAAAGACAATAATGGCACAGTATTTTATTATAGCGGTGATCCCCTGCTTGCTCAAATAATCGGTCAAACCGGAATAAAAGGTATTTCTTATGGAAAAAATATTACAGATTTTTGCAAAGGCGAATCCGCAGGCGCTGACCCGCTGCTTAAATTATCTCTGATAAATGAGACAGGTCAGCCGGTATTTGTCAATACCCGTCTTTTTGGAGAATATAATTTCTCTAACGTGATGGCTGCTGTTTGCACAGGAAAATATTTTGGCATTACTTCAGAACAGGCCAGGAAAGCTATTGAACAATATTACCCGTCGAATAACAGGTCGCAAATTCAAAAGACAGATCGGAATACCCTGATTCTTGATTTGTATAATGCTAACCCGTCAAGTATGGAGGTGGCGCTTAAGTCATTTTTGGCGTGGGAAATTCCCGGCCGTATGGTAATACTTGGAGAGATGCTTGAGCTTGGTGACGTTAGCCGGCTGGAGCATCAGAAGATTGTTGATTTTGTGCAGCAACACAGCATACCTGCATGGCTCGTGGGGAAGAATTTCGGCGGACTTGTTGCTGATTCATTAACAGTACTTCATTTCGCCGATACGGCGCAATTGGCTGCATGGATCAAAGATCATCCGGTAAAAGATATGAATATTCTGATTAAGGGCTCTCGTGGGAATAAACTTGAGCAGGTGGCTGATTTGTTGTGATTGGTTTGCGAACTTCCGGCCATCGCTGTAAGTTTTTTTATCCTTTTACCGCAGAAAGGACCTGTGCCCCACCCGTGTCATCCATAGGAAAAAAAATCTCCCACTGATTTCACTGATTACAACGGATAATACTGATTGTATAAATATAATCCCAACTTATTCAATAGAAAACCTTCTATTGTATAGAATGGGATAATAGTTCATTGTAAATGGACTAAATTATACCATTTGGAATTATAATTTAGTCCAAATGCATCTGTATAATGCCGATGTAACAAATGTTTAGTCCATTTACATTGGACTATTACATTTGTCCAATCGGTATTATAGTTTACTCTGGCTATTCTTTGCGTATCAATGCACCATTCGTATTGCCCTGTTTTTTTAATTCCTGGTTTTTTTCTGCAAAGCACTTGTATCTTCCGATGAAGAGGTTGCCGATCACCTGCGACTCAAGGATTACATGAAACCGGCCGGGAATAACTTTTTCGGAATGTATGTCAAAAATAAAATGACCATTAAGGAAATCGTCGGTTAGTCGGATTTTCTGGTCAATTACTTCTGCTGTCCAGCAGGGATATTCAGGAGAGGGGAATATTTTAGCATCGGTTACCTTATTTCCGCTCATCGTCAGGTTCATAAAAACCCGGTTCTGATTGAGCGAACCGCCAAATAGTGCATTATCTATGTGTATATAAATTCCTCTGATTTCGTCCCGATTGATTTTGCGTGTTACTTCACCGGTAATTTTATTTTTACGGTTTGCGTTATTGTAAAATCCAGTGTAGCTGCCCGATATAAATGAGTGTTTGATGGTTGCATTAATTGTGAACAAACCGGTAGTGGGCTTTGTATCTTTTGAGTATAACAAATCGGGGATAGCAGAAATTGAAATTTCGCCGGTTAATTTCTCCTTGTCTAATTTTAATCCTGTAAAATCAAGTGAAATAGTACTTGTATAATTATATGGGGTAATAGCAATGGCGCTGATGATGCTGTTACTGTTTGTGTTGATGAATATACGCATGAGTTTCCCGTTTTCGAGTGACTGGTGCAGATCAATCATCATTATTCTCCCCTGCTCGGCAATACTGTCAATGGGCGAAATATTCCCGGTAACTAATGTAGTGTCGCCTTGTGAGCCGTTTTGTGTAAAGTAAATTTTTCCGGCCAGCAAGGTATCTATCATTACAATATCAAGTTGATAAGAATACTGATTGATGGTGTCGTCCTGTACAACGGTAGAATATAAATAACCGGTAAGATTCCTGTTTTCTGTTTTTATCATTTCTGGAGTGATGGTTGCCGACCAGGTGGAAAACGATTTGCTTTTATCGGAATAGGCCACAGCGTTATCATAGCTGTCGCCAAATTTATAAATATCTATATTGCCGCATTTCTGCCAGGCAAGGGGTACTTTCTGATGAATTATTTCGTTGAGATGAAGATGAATGCGTGCATTCTTTGGTATCTCCTGTGCGGCACGGCATCTGGCATTAGCATGGAATTTCTCTTTTGTAGATGATTTCACCGTTTGATTGAAGATGAAGAGTGATATCTGTTATTACTGTTTCGGTATTCGACGAAAAAATATCGTTATGGATTTTAATGGCTGCATTTCCGGTAATCGAATCGCCGGTGATGCGTATTCCTTTATTGATCAGTATGTGCGGAACAATATTGTATTTTGGCGCAAGAACAAACGACTTACCGATGATCCCGTTTTTTGCTTCAAAGCACACCACAAAGTCCTTCCCAAATCGGAACTTCTCGATGGTTATGATATAGCTTTTTAGTTCTGTGTGATCAGAGCCATTTTCAACTGCCGGCTGATGGCATGAACTGAGAACGCAGAAAAGAATCAATATGTATAACAGGTGTTTCATTAATTACGAAGGTATTAATAATTCTGATACCGGAGTGTGTCAGTAGTATATCTGGGGTACTTTTTCTACAATAGTATCGTATGGTTTTATTAATCCGTTGGCTATGCGGTATAGATTATTATGGCTTTTCATCATCTGGTTGATCATGTTATGGTATGGTTGTGAACAGATATCGAGCAGGCCGATGCCATAGTTTTCGCCATCAAATCTGCCGGTTACCGGCTGGTCGTACCACTGAAAGTAATGGATTCCGATCAGTTCGGGACGGCTGTAGCCATTATCAATATAATACCTGTATGCTTTTCCCCTGTCGGTTTCATTTTTGGCTCCCTGTATGCCGTTGGCAGGCAAGCCCCGGTCAGCTGATCCGAAATGAAACTCTCCGATCATCACCGGCTTGCCTGTCCTGCGGGTTATCTCGTCAGTAGACGGCGGACCCGGAAAGCTGTATCCATTGACTGAAAACACATCGAAGTTTTTACCTGCACGGTAGCATAAATCAGAACTCATCCAGGCATAGCGCATACCCAGATTCAGATGGTTCTGATCAATTTTTTTTACTTCAGTCGTAACTACATCAATGTAAGTATCAACCATTAACCCGGTAAATTCTATCAGGTCGCGCTTTGCTGCTTCGGATGGAATACTTAACAGGGGCGTTGCAGTGATTGCATCAAAGGATGAATACCTTGTCTTCCATTCGGTATTAAGCCGGTTAATGGATGTATATTTATTTTTTAGCCATTCGGTTAACCGGTCGCGTGTTGCAGATGGCGTATTTGTTTTGAGCATCTCATGCGCAAGTATGAAGTCACCAAACGCCCAATGCGGCTCGTTCTGGAGGAAATAGCCAATAAGGTATCTGTCGTCCTTTATCGTTGATAATTGTCGGGCATAGTCAACAGCCGATTTTTTATATTCAGCAGAAAAGACATCCGGAAAGTCGCGGAACAGATTGACTGTTGTTGTGGGATAGCGCTGGAGCGTGTAAACATAAGGCCGGCGGGCATAACGGATAAAGCCGGTGTCGGACCAATTAGCAATGGTATTAAACCCCATACTACGGAACATCTTCAGTGTATATGCGTACCATTGCTGTAGCCATTGTTTTCCATAAATCCGGATAAAATTACTTTTTACAAAGTCGTAGGTTAGACCGTGTTTTGTTTCGTAGCACTCAGCGAACAAGGAATCATTTTTACCGGGGAGTTGACTGAATAGTTCTTCACGTCCGTTAATATCGGCAGCTGTACCGGGGCGTATGCAGTTGCAACCATTGCTGATAAAGCCATAACCGTCAGGATCTACCAGCCACCATCGTTTGCCATCGTGTTGTGTGCGGAAGAAGCCGGTTGCTTTAAACCGTTTTTTCAGCCAGCCGCCATAATGGCTCAGTTCGGATGTGTCGGAAGCCGGAGAAATTTTTTGCGTTACGTTGAACACAGCGGCTAACTCTTTATCATTGGCGATTTTTCCTGGCCATGTCCGCGCTGTCCATTGTCCGTAACAATCAACGATCGGTTCAATCTGTCCGGTGTTCTGTAATGAAAATGTATCTGACAGAAAGATGGAAGTGATTTCAACAGAAGGTGTATAGCCGGGTTTCATGTATGGACCTATCCGCAGGCAGATACGTGTTACATCTTCAGCCCGCGTGCGTGATCCGGCTGCAAATCCTTTCAACTGGCGGCCATAGCGGGGTAAAAAGATTGACTGCCCGTTAAGATACGACAGGGGGATAACAACCTTTGTCTGAAGATGAGGTAAAACACCCACTTTGAAAAGCAGGGATGGCCTATGCTTTGTGGCAGATGCTGTTTCGGATCCCTGTGTTGTAATGGCTTCTGATGATTGGGATGTGTAGAAATCGAAATATAAAATAGTACTGTACGGATTATCATGCTTTATCTCGGCTATAAGATAGCGCGCAGCCCACAGTTCATGATTCGTGTACGGTGAAATAACGATGCTGTCGGTGCTGTGGCAGGGAGTGAAAACCAGTGTTTCCTGTTTGTCGCTGTTTCTGATCAGCTTGGCGGCATCACTATTGCTCGTTGCAATAGATGACAATGTGAAATTTTTCCTGACTTCGTCTTTATTGGTGCATGAGTGAGCAAGTAAAAAGAGAGCAATAAAAAGAACCGGTAGTGCTTTTTTCATTTTTACCATCAGCTATTTTTTTTCTGATAGGGATGATTTACTGTGTATAGAATAGATTTTCCGGCTCACGGTTGAAATCGCTCTGATCATTTCGTCATACGGCTGGTCGGTAATGTCTACCAGTCCTACCGTCTGGTTCTCTCCATCCGATGCTCTTCCCGTTATGTGCTGATCAACATATTGGTACCAGTGGCTGCCAACCGAATAGGTTAGTTGAGCCCATTTCTCGATATATTGCTGGTAATACACAAACCGGTCGGCCGGAGTGAATACTTTGTATTTGGGCGGCAACTGCCTCCGGCTGTCCAGCGGGAGATGATGTTCGCCAATAAGTATCGGTTTACCCGTGGCTGCATACCATTGATCAAACTCTTCGGCCATGGGATACAAGCTATAGCAGTTGACGGTTACCACATCGCTGTATTTGCCGGCAAGCTGCATGATGTGAAGGGGTTTGGGTTTGCGTGTGAACCGGCATCCAAGGTACATGTGATTGGGATCATATTTCTTCAGCGTTGTGGTTACAGCCCGGAAATACTGTTCGACAAATAGTTGTTCAAACGATAGATAATCGGTAGCAAAGTTTGTATTGCTGTCAGTGTCAAGCATGGTCATTGTTTGCACCGAGTCCCACGAAGTGAATCGGGTTTTCCATGTGCTGTTCAACTGCTGAAGAGTATATTTTTTTTTTAGCATATCTACCCATATTTTTCGTGTAGTGGCTGCTGCAGGAGCAACATTAAGTATTTTGAGGTTTTCCCATCCACCTTCGTTATCCACGAAATAGCCGATTAAGTAAGGATTATTTTTAAATGCTGATGCAGATCTGAACAGCGAGTCAATAAACCCGAGCCAGCCGGCGCTAAAATAGTCGCATATTCCTTTTTTCCAGAAGAAACGGTTATCTTCAGTTGTGCGGAAGCTACGCGTGAAAGGTATCTGCGCCTGCTGCAGCAGCGACTCTTCGCTCCAGTTACCAATGGTATTGATTCCCCAGCGCTGAAGGCGAAAAAAAGTAGCTTTTTGCCAACGCTCGATGGAGCCGTATTTGCGAAAAATGTTCCAGCTGTAGAAACTGAAACAGCAATCGCCTTCGTAGCAGTGGCTGTATTGTTCATGCGGTGGCAGTTCTTCAAAAAGATGTTTGCGTCCCTGAATGATGGTTACATCAGCATTGGTATATTTTGAACGTACACCGGTAACACCCAGGGACCAGAACGGATAGCCGTTTGGTGTGATCAGCCACCAGCGTCCGTCTACTTGCTGGACTCTGAAAAAACCTGTTGAGTCGAACCGTCCGCCGCCCGTCCAGCCGCCATATTCATCGCTTTCTTTACGCTCAGGGTATTGCATCAGCTGCCTGTTTTCGTTATCGAGCGATTGTTTGAATTCATGTTCCGATTTTATTTTCCCTTCCCACGTGGCATGTATGCGTTGTCCGAAGCGGTCAACCACAGCGCCAGGAACGGTGTCGGTTGTTTTTACCAGTTGAATGGAATGAATAACCAGTTGATACTCTCCGCTGTCCTTTTCAACAATAAGCCGTAAGCACTGGGGCTGGTACATATTAATATTGCGCGCGGTCAGCGGCAGATCGGTTAAGGGCAGCCGGATGCGTTTTCTTTTTTGTGGCAATAATGTTTCTTTTTGGTATAAAATATTCCGTTCGCCACAGACCTGAAGATTAATATTCAGGTTGAATGAATTCGGATTGGTTACCGACAAGTCGAGCCATCTGAACCCCATCCAGTCGGCCGGAAGTCCAAGAACATCAATGGTACCCTCAATAAATCCGGTATCTGTAAACGATGCTGTTAATTCTTTTTTGAGCGAATCATAGGAGCAGAATACATTTTTATGTAGTACTTTTTTTCGTTCAATCTGACCTAAACCGCCGGCCTGCAGTCCTTCTGTCTGTTGTGATGTGCCGGCAAGGGTATCAGTGAGCGCTTCGAGCCGGGCATGTATTATTGTCTGTTTTTTACACGAGCTATTGAGCAGGAGGAACAGCAGGAACAGCAGCGCAGGATTTTTTTTTAACATATCATCGTTCTGGTTAATTTTTTTTATTCAACAACAAGCACTTTCAGGGCATGTTTTACTCCGTTTATCTGAACAACAATAAGGTAAACCCCGGTGGGTTGCCGTAGTAATGAGCCGGCAGGAACAGAATAGCTGCCCGGACTTTGATATTGGCTAAGCAGGTTGCCTGCGAATCTGCCCGATGCAGTATACAGATCAATAGTAACCAATCCGGCCCCGTGAAGAGTATAGTTTATCGTTGTCTGTTCATTTACCGGGTTGGGCGCGATAATAACAGCAGTAAGTATTTTTTTTGTCTGAACGGTACGTGTAATCTGAAGCCGGTTGTCTTCAAGGTTTGAGATGGACTGGCTAAACGGACCCGAATTGGCTTTAAGTATCAGCAATTCTAGAGGATCAACTGGCGTCTGGAGGTCGCATGCGCCAACATAATAATACAGTGAGTCGAGCGAATTAGTATCACTATCAACATACTCGAATGTGGTGTCGGTTGCAATATAATAAACGCTGTCGTACAGGTGCATTAGCACTGTGTTTGAGTCGGTGCTGCGGTAAACCAGCACTTTCAGCGTGTCGAGAAACTGAGTGATATCGTAGTTTTCTACTTCGTAGGGTTCAATGCTCAGTTTAAGCGTGTCGCCGCTGATTTGTTTCTTGGCATGGATGGTTTTATGATAACGGCATGAATCAATAATACTTGTAAAGGTGTGTACAGTAGGGTCAAGTTGATACGAATAACGAATGGAAGCAGTCAGTTTATATTTGTACGACCGGGTTTCGGGCATGGAGAACGAATCAACGAGTACCGGCAAAGCGGTTCCGGAAATCGTACCGATGGGCAGATAGATTGCGCCGGCCGAATCCCAGCGGTGTACTGTGTAACTATCTACCACTAGAAGATCAAGAAAGGGGTAGCTGGCCATCAGAGCAGTAAGATTGAAATGTTGCCATACAATCATATTTTTCCAGGTGTCGGGGTCAACAGATACTAGTGAGATCTGTACGCCACGGCTCATCTGTTCCTCTAACTGTGAAAAGCCGGTGCGGCTGAAAAGAATCAATAACAATAGGATAGCTGTCTTTTTCATACTTTTAGGATTTAAGTTAGTAATGAAGGCAAAGATATAATCTTTTATTTTTTTTCACTAAACACCAGCGCCTCGTAGGTAAAGATATCGGCATCTTTCCAACCGTACCATCCGAGTCCGGCCTTGTCATCGGCACAGTGTCCGAGGAATTGTTCGAGCGTCCATCCCGTTTCTGTTGCAACCTGTGGAAGAAAGGTACCACCCTGCATTCCTTTTTTAATGTATATGCCATGTTTGCCCAGGATAATTTCATCAATGGATGTGATTTTTTTCATGGGTGTAAGAATGGATATCTCGAGGGAAATTTCGTTTAGTTCGTTAAGCATCACCGGACTGAAGCGGTAATCGTTGGTGGCGGCCGAAATGGCCATATCCTGTATGGTCCGGTACATTGGTTTCGATGCTTCAAAACGACCGATGCATCCGCGTAAATTGCCATGTTTGTGAAGTGTTACAAATGCACCGCAGGGCACACGTAATACCGCAGGCAATGCCATGTCATCAATAGCCGGTATTTTACCTGTGGCTAAATAGGTGTTCAGCGTGTTGCGGGCTATGCGGAGCAGTTCATGTTTTTCATTGTCTGAAAGGACAATATCGCTTGTTTGCTTTTCGGTGTTATTGTTGTACCTGGCGGTAATCGCCCAGTAGCCCACAACCCGGTCTTTCGCGCCATATTTGCTATCACCTGAATTTTTATAGTCGGTTTTTTCCAATACCACCGTATTGTTGTCGCTGATGAGGTATAAGAATGTCAGTACCGATGTCCATCCGCAGAGGTTTGTCGTAAGTCCTGGTATTTTCAATGATTCGTACTGGCGAAGAGTGCCGAGAAGTGTTTCGGGCTTTCCGGTCACAATGGCGTCGGCAGTGGCCAGATCGGTTTTTACCGCATCGCTGTAAGCGGGGTAATGAGAAAAATCGGTGCTGATGATAAATAGTGTTGAAGGTGACAGATAGGGTTTTAATTGTTGTGCAATGGTTTTACACATCTCCGGCTGCTGTGTTCCCAGTATGATGGGTATAATTTTAAATTCTTTCTTCATCCGGTATTGCAGAAAAGGCAGTTGCACTTCCAAGCTGTGTTCATCATCATGTGCTTCCGGACCGAAGGCGAAGCAGGGATTACCCTCAACCAGTTTTTTTGCCAGGGCAGTGTCCACCGTCACAACGCCAAGAGGTGTGACGTAGTTGCCACCGGAATAAACCGATGCGCCGTTAAAAGTCAGCCGGTGACTCGATGACAGAATGAAGATATGGCTGTACTGTTTTTCCGGATCAATCTGATTGAACGCCGATGCAGCCACAGTGCCGGAGAAAACATATCCGGCATGCGGAGTGATAATACCCATGGTGGCCGGAGTGTTATGCGGCATTGCAGCCCGGGCAAACAGATCTTTTAATTGCGCCTCCAGCTCATCTTTAGTGCCCGGATAAAATTGTCCTGCAACAGCAGGGTGACGATCGTTATCGCATCTCATGTCGGTAGTTTTTTTGTTTTGAGCCCGGCAACCGGTAGTGGTTATTGTCAGTAGTATGCATGCACAAATAACTGAAACATGATAGGTGGATACGGCTGGCCGGTAAATATTTTTTAAACACATATATCCCATCAGTGGAATAATCAATAATTTTACATTTTCTATATTGTAGTCAGACAAATATAAGGATTATTAGCCAAGCACAAAAAATGCAGTTTGCGATTGTTGATGTGGAGACCACCGGTGGTAGTCCCAAGGCCGAGAAGATCACTGAGATAGCCCTGCTGGTTTATAATGGCCGCGAATTAACCGGGAAAATGGTAACACTCATCAATCCGGAGAAAAATATTCCCTATCATATCACATCTTTCACCGGTATCACCAACGAAATGGTAGCTGATGCCCCGCGCTTTTTTGAGGTGGCAAAGCAGATTGTTGAACTCACCAAAGACAAGATACTGGTTGGTCATAACGTAAATTTTGATTTTAGTTTTCTTTATCATGAATTTAAAGGACTTGGATATGATTTTTCGGCCCCGCGGCTCTGTACTGTTAAACTGGCGCGTAAACTGCTACCCGGACTCCGTTCGTACAGCTTGGCCAATATCTGCAGTCACCTGGGGATAGAAAACCGCCGGCACCACAGAGCCGAAGGCGATGCAACTGCAACACTTAAACTCCTTGAACATTTGCTGTTTATTAATGGCGGAAATCAGGAACTGATTGATGATATGATTGGCTTATCGGTGAAAGGGCTCAATCCGGCTTTTAACCCGGAGGTACTGTCACGGATACCCGAAGAGCCGGGTGTCTATTATTTTTATAACGATCGCGCCGATCTGCTGTATATCGGTAAAAGTGTTAACCTCCGTAATCGTATTTTGTCTCATCTGCGCAACGATACCAGCCGCCGTTCTATGGACATGAAGGCCGCTTTGTGTACTATCACCTGGGAGAAAACAGGCAGTGAACTGGTGGCTTTGCTTCTCGAGTCGGATGAGATAAAAAAGCACAAGCCATTGTATAACAGATTGCAGCGAAGGGCATTGAATCATTACGGATTGTATTCGCACCTCGGCAGCGATGGTTATATGCGGCTGTCGGCTGTGAAGAACAGTGCCAGGGACGATGTACCATACGTCAGTTTTAACTCTAAACCCGACTGCAGAAAGTACCTTGAAGCATTGGTGCAGAATTATGCTTTATGTCAGAAAATGAGTGGATTATATGATACTGACGGTGGTTGTTTTCATTACCAGATTGGACTGTGTAAGGGTGCCTGCATTGGCAGGGAGAGTGCTGCCGATTATAACCAGAGGGTAACCGAGGCGGTAGCATCACCCCTGCTTCAAACACGCAGTTTTTACCTGTTCGAAACAGGCAGGACAGATGGTGAAACAGCAGTAATTAAAGTGCAGAATGGTAAATATCAGGGATTTGGATATATTGACCAGCAATTGGCAGATAATCATGAATTGCTTGATGATGCCATAAAAAAGTTCCAGGATAATCAGGATGTTCAGAACATACTGAACAGCTATCTCAATACCTGTCGGCAAATCCGCAGGAAGGATTTTTGAATGGGCTGAAAAGAAAGGAGTTTTTAAGATATATATCTCTGAAAATCAATAAATTCGATGTGTCTGGCGATACGTCGGGAATTACTCAGGGTATTCGTTATTTATACGACAAATAAATTAAGTATATTCTCCCTAAAATTGGGTGTTAATTCTATATAAACCGGATATTAAAAGGTTGTATTTTTGTATCGGATATCAGAATTGAAAAAGCAGGTATCTTTTCATAGTTTTAGGATTTTAGGGTTAATAGTTAGTGTTGTGTATTAATGCAGGGAAAGGAAGGCCCGCCTCTATGGCGGGTCTTCTGATTTATACACCTAATAAGTTTCGAAGTGTGTAATAATCGGAATTTTGCAGTTGAAAAACTGCAAACAGCTAAAACGGTTTTTCCGGTTGAGCGTACCCAGGAACCCTTTGTTCGCCGTAGCTATGTAATAGCGAAGGCGATGCTTTGTTCGCCGTAGCTATATAATAGCGAAGGCGATGCCGCCGTAGAAAATCTTTCTTTGGTTTGAACACCAAAGGATTTATTCGTCAGTTGGTAGTACAATAAACAGGATTAAACTTTTAATCCGTCAAGTTGTCTAACATAAAAAGCAGAAATGAAAAAACGGATAATAATATTGTTGGGATTATTTTTTGTTTATGGATTTGAAATAGTAGCCCAGCGCATTTACGACCGTACAGGCCGTTATATGGGACGGATAGATGGCAATCGTTTTTATAACGGATCGGGCAGTTATATAGGACGTATTGATGATAACCGGCTGTACAATAGTTCGGGTAGTTATATTGGGCGTATTGATGATAACCGGCTGTATAATAGTTCGGGTAGTTATATTGGCAGAGTTGATGATAACCGTTTATATAACAGTTCGGGCAGTTATATCGGACGAATAGATGGTGATCGTATTTATAATGGATCAGGAAGTTTTATTGGTCGTTGCAACGACTGTGATAACCGGCTAATGGTTATTTTATTTTTTTATTTTGGTGAATGGCAATAAATTATTCTTTGGGCAGAGCAATATATTTAAACGGAATACCGCTCATTTCTTCAAAATCTTCTCCTGCGCTGCGCATATCTTCATCGCTGTCTTCATAATACCAGTTAATGATGATATTGATGCCTCTCTCATGATGTTCGGCAGCAGCCATTAAAATATCGGCAAAAAATTTTGCTGAGGAAGAATTAAAATATCCCATCCGGAAATGAAAATTAAAAGGTATTGTTTTAAACTGTTCAACGGATGCTTTGGCGAAATATTGTTCAATGGTTTCAATCAGCGGATAATAAAAATCCCTTACATTTTCAGGCCGTGAGTTGCCTTCAATTTCAAAAACCCTTGTATCCGGATTGAAAAGGATGCGTGGTGTTTTTTCGGTTTTTGCAATAGATATCATAGTAATGGTGTTTTATTCTAAATAAATCGTTATTGTCATAAATGCCAATGTATTGTCAATGGGTTCAAAGATATAATAAATTTGTTTATTTGTCAGTTTTGCAATCGTTATTATTCCGAGGCCCGCTCCCCCTTTTTCAGAAATTTCCGCAGTGCGCATTTTTAATTTATAATATTCTTTTAACTCCTCTTTACTCATGCGATTCACTGTATCAATACGATTCCGGATATCATCAATATTGTTTTTTTCAATCACATTACCGCACGAAACCTTAAATGCATCTCCTTCACGATTGAGCGTGATAAATGGCTTTTGTGTATTTTCGCTCTTCAGGTTTACGTGCTGGATATTATTCATCATACATTCTTCAAGCACAGCATACACTTTTTTTGCCAGGGGAGGAGACACTACAAATTCTTCCATCAGGCGCGTTGCTTCATCAAGCAATTGATCAATAACCTGATGAGAGAAATCATCAGCATAATGAATTAGTTTCATAGTTGTAAAGATAATAATATTAGGTTAACTCCGGGTGCGACATTTTTTTTATATCTTCGTAATATTTACTTAACAAGTGTACAGGTATAAAGCATTTGGTTTAACCTTTGATTCGGAGATTGAATTACCGGGACTTCCCGTTGCAGATTTAGTACCAGAGATACAGATACGATATGGGAACGTTCCTGCTTCGCTCGACAGGATTAATACCCGTGGTGTTTGTTTTGAGGCCGCTGATATGTTACTGCTGCTGCGAATCCCCGGGGTAGCGCGGCTGCTGATTCGGGAAGGTCATACTGTTACTATTGAGATGATAAAGGATGGTTCAGTTGAATTGCTAAAGTCATTTTTAGCAGGAACAGTAATGGCTGTATTACTTCAGCAACGCGGTTTTATTACTTTTCATGGCAGTGCAGTGCTGATGAATGGTCATGCTCTTTTGTTTATAGGATCTTCCGGGTCAGGAAAATCATCGCTTGCCGCATCGTTTATAAATAAAGGATGCTCTCTTATTGCCGATGACGTGTGCGCTGTCCGTTTTGAATCATCAGGTACTCCGGTGATTTATCCTTCGTTTCCATCCATAAAACTATGGCATGATGTTGCCGGTTTGCTTATTCCTCCCGGAATTTCCAAATCTCCGGTGCGGGAGGGAATTGAAAAATACCGCATGTTAATGGATACCTGTTTTTATTCTCATCCTGCAGAAATTGACACAGCGATTATTTTAAATGTACATAATAAGTCCACTTTTAACGGGAACAGATTAAAAGGAATGGAACGATTTAATCAGTTGAATTCAAATATTTACAGGTACAGGTTTATTGAAGGAATGGGATTGAAGCAGCTTTTTTTTGATGGATGCACGCAACTGGCCGGAAAGATCAGAATATATTCGATTATCAGGCCACGGTATCCTGTAAATATTGACGGATTGAGAAATTATGTTTTAGATCAGATCGGGAATGCACTATGATTAAACGAAAGAATATCGTCTGGCTTGCATCGTATCCAAAATCCGGAAATACATGGTATCGTGTTTTTCTTACCAATCTGCTTACTGCATGCTCATCAACAGCAGATATCAATCAGTTAAAAAGTACTCCCATTGCCAGCAGCAGACAATTATTTGATGATCTTTCGGGTATTCCTTCTTCTGAATTGACAGCCGATGAGATTGACCATTTACGACCAAAAGTTTATGAAGAGTTGGCCCGTATGTCACCCGACCTGCAATACCTTAAGATACATGATGCATTCACGTTCAGCAAATCCGGCGATCCGTTGATACCGTTGAATGTTACACGGGCAGTGATCTATATTATCCGCAATCCGCTGGATATTGCGGTGTCGTTTGCTTATCATTCGGCATGCAGTATTGATAAAATGATTCAGTTGATGAACAACGCTAATCATATGTTTTGCCACACTCCCGATAAATTACATCATCAGCTACGCCAGCAACTGCTCACCTGGAGCGATCATGTATGCAGTTGGGTTGATCGTCCGGCCTTACCGTTATTGATTATCCGCTATGAGGATATGCATTTGAATGCCCTGGATACATTTAAAAAATCCATTCGTTTTATCGGGTTGAATTATACGGATGAACAAATTATGCGAGCCATTGAATTAAGCGCATTTGAACATCTCAGGGAGCAGGAGGAGAAGAATGGGTTTATTGAAAAAACCAGCAAGGCCGAACGGTTTTTCCGGAAAGGTAAGCATGGCTCATGGAAAGATGAATTAACCGGCGCACAGGTGCAGACGATTATTCGTAATCATCACAGTATTATGAGACGATTTGGGTATCTGGATAAAAATGATCAGCCGGTATTTTAGATATGAAATAAAATATAAATATATTTCCGGAAATGTTCATACAATTATTTTATATGGGACAACCGGCAACCGTTAGTTTTAAATAATAGAAGTGTATATGCTGATAACCATTGCGACAAAAGTTGTACGTAACGATTCATTGCTTCACAGCCGTCTTGACGAGGAATACGTGATGCTGAACATTGAACGTGGCGAGTATTATGGGTTAAACAGTATGGCCAGCCGGATATGGGATTTATTGGCTGAAGAAAAAGCAGCCGGTGATATCATTAAACTTCTTTTAACCGAATTTGAGGTTAGCGAAAAACAATGTACCGATGAGGTGCTCGGCTTCCTGAATAGGATTTATGAAAAGGGTTTAATTATTGCAAAATGACAAGAGAACTGATCAGATATTTAACGATTTCTCCGGACGAGCGAAGTTGGCTGCATGAAGCCCTCATCTTGTCGTTAAAGGCACGGATGCTTACTTTTTTTGTTCCGTTTAAAAAATATGTGGAACTGTTGTCTGTTAAAACAGGTTGTTTACATAATGAGCAAGAATGTGAAAAAAATGCAAAAAATGTTGCAATTGCCGTGAAACGAATTGCCCGCAAAGTTCCCTGGCGGTGTAAATGCCTTGAGCAGGCCATTATAGCCAAGCTGATGATGAACCGCCGGCAGTGCAGTTCAACGCTTGTGCTGGGGGTGAATAAAACAGACAGTAATTTGATTGCGCATGCCTGGGTTTACAGTGACAGCATCGTCATAACCGGCGCAAAAGGGAAAGATTCTTTTATTCCGATATTTCAAATAACTTAAATTCAAATAGTTAATCTAAATAAAGTGATGATAAAAATCAAGCCAGATTTGTTTGTCTTAAATAAATTATCTGTAATTTTGTATGATTAGCATAATTAACGAATTAAAAGTGACATGAATACTCAACAACCGGAAAATATACAGTTAAAGACACCCGAGGCAAGGAAAGTGTGGCAAACACCGGAGATAACTGTTTTAAAGCAAAGCAAAACAGAGAGCGGTTCTTATCCTGCTATGTCTGAAGATTTTGGTGGCACTATTGGCACCTCATAGATATTTAATCCTAAATTATTAAAAATATGAAAGCACGGTTACCCTTGTTGCTTATTTTCTTGTGTTCACAGATTGTAAGCGCTCAGCAATGGTTGAGTTCAAGTAGTTTTTATGCAGTAACGAATATCGGGATACTAAATTCGGTAGTTGACAAAAATGAAAACCATTTTGTTACTGGATTTTATAATGGTAATATGACCACGAGTTTGGGAACGCTCACATCGAATGGTGCGGATATTTTTCTCGGGCGGTATGACAAAAACGATGTTCTTCAATGGATGAACAGGGTTACCGGAGCAGGTGTGAACCATTATTCGGATGTGGCATTCGATAACAATTATCTTTATCTTATCGGTTCGTATAATAATTCGGCTGATTTTGCCGACGGGTCACCTCTGGCCACCACCGGCAATTATGATGTGTTTCTCGCAAAATACAATAAAAACGGAGGGTTGATCTGGAAAAAAAATATAGCGAAAAATCCTGCCCTTCAACTGAGCCAGTGCATTTCTATTGACGACAGTTCAAATCTGCTGGTGGCTATCAACTATGTTGATTCAATCAATATCAATAATAAACGGTATAACGGACGAGCCACCAAATACTGTAATGTGATTGCTAAAATTGATTCGGCCGGTAATATTAAAAATGTAATCAATTTGGTATCTTCCGGTAATACATATATTAAATCAATTGCAGTATATGATGACGGATATTATTTTAATGGCTATTTTTTAGATACGGTGTATTTTGATGTTAAAACCATTGTTGATAAAACTACATTTACTAAATGTTTTTTATATAAAACCAATTATTCTTTAAACGGACAGTGGGTACGACGCACCTATGGTAATGCCAATGATCAGACGGGAACTCTTGCAAGTGATGATTATGGCAATGTTTATTATTGCGGTTTTTATAACAGTAATGCCGGAACATTTTATGCTGATTCTACAAGCACCCTTCCATCTCCCAATCATCTCACCAATAATGGAAACAGCGATATCTTTATTTTAAAATACAACCGGAACGGAACCCTTCAGTGGTCGAGGGGGTATGGCCAGCAAGGCAAAGAATGGGCGCGAGGGTTATTTTATAAAAATGATATTTTGTATCTAACCGGTTATTTTACAGATACGATAATTTTTGGCGAGGATATTCTTACATCGGCTAATATTAATGATCAGGATTTTTTCTTCGGCACGTTTGATATTGAATATGGTACTATGCTTAAAGCTGTTGGTATTACGGAGATGGGAACAGCAGGCAACGAATCGGGAACAGCCATTGCAGTTCATGATAATATGAATGCTCATGTGAGCGCATATTTTAAAACCGACTCGATACAGGTTGGAACTCAGCGGCATAAAAAAATGGGGAATGATGTATTTGTTGCCACCTATCGGCCGTCATTTATATCACAGATCCAGATTGCGAGTCCGATAACGTGTAATGGGAACACCGATGGTGTTTTGGAGGTCAATGGCTTTTTTGGTGTATTGCCGTATTCTTATGAATGGAGTCATAGCTCCACGCTCACCGGTAATATGGCTTATGACCTTGGTCCCGGCAGCTACTCAGTAACGGTCACTGATGCCCGTGATTCGGTTGCTGTAGCCACACTGTTGCTTAACGAACCGGCCATGCTGGCTCTGTCGTCTCAGTTAACGCATGCCAAATGTTATGAAACAACAAGTGGCGCAATCAATCTGACAGTCAGTGGCGGAACAGCGCCATATATTTATGCATGGGAAGGACCCGCAGGGACCAATACCACATCAGAAGATCAGGTGAATGTCGGCGGCGGAACATTTAAAGTCACTGTTACCGATAATGGCGAGTGTCAGGCAATAACGACTATGGTTCTCACTCGTCCTTCACCCCTGTCCCTGGCCGGGACTGCTATTACGCATGTTAATCCTGCCGGTGCTGCAAACGGAGTAATCAATTTGAATGTATCCGGAGGGACACCATCATACAGTTATTTGTGGAATGGAGGTCAAACCACACAGGACAGATCGGCCTTGTCGGGTGGAATCTATGCTGTAACAGCTACAGATATTAATCTATGTTCTATTGATACCAATCTGGTTGTTAACGACACAGGAGTGTTTATTGTTTATATTGTATCGAAAAAAGATGTTGTTTGCAAAGGTGAATCAAACGGTGAAGCCACCGCAGCCGTCTTGAACGGAAAGGGTACAATCACTTATTTATGGAAAAACAGCGGCGGGATTACTGTTGATAATGATAATGTGGCCAATAATCTGGCTGCCGATGTGTATTATGTTACAGCAACTGACAGTTATGACGGGGATACGTATTCAACCTCTGTAGTAATTAATGAGGCAGCAACAGCGCTGAATATTGCAATCAATCCGAACGATATCAGTTGTTACGGAAAGGTTGACGGTTATGTCAGCGTAATGATGTCGGGTGGAGTGCTTCCATATTCTTTTCTCTGGTCTAATGGCGCAACAACAGAGGATATCAGCAATATTCCAGCAGGTAATTATATTCTTACAGTGACAGATAAAAACGGTTGTGTGGACATTGATAATGCAACAGTGGATGCACCTGCAGCCATTAATGTTAATATAACGGTTGATCAGCCCTTGCTTTGTTATGGAAATACAAATGGCATACTCACGGCTAATGCATCGGGTGGTATTGGCTCGCTGGAATATTTGTGGAATGATCCGGCTCACCAGGAGGCGGCAACAGCTACAGGATTAAGTGCAGGCAATTATTCCGTTAGTGTTTCCGACGCCAATGGATGCAAAACAATTCGTACAACAAATCTGGCACAACCGGATGATATCGTTATTCAGCCCACATCTTCCGATGTTCATTGTGCCGGCGGAAACGATGGGATTATTACGCTGAGTGTTACAGGAGGTACTCCAACTATTGATTATATCTGGAAGAAAGACGGATTGCTTTATGCAATTACAAAAAATATCAGCGGACTTACTGCTGCAACTTATACTGTTGTAGCTACAGATGTCAATAATTGCACCGAATACGATACAGTTATCATCACTGAGCCAACCGCATTGAGCATTTCAGCAAGTCTGACCACGCAGGTTCAGTGCAATGGTAATTCTGATGGAGCTGTTGCGATTACAGTGACCGGCGGGACATTACCATACTCTTATTTATGGAGTAATTCGGCAACCTCGGCAGCGATAAGCGGATTGGCGGCCGCGGGCTATGATGTTACTGTTACCGATTTTAATTCCTGTTCTTTAACCGGTAATTATACTCTTACGGAGCCATCTTCCTTAAGTTTAACTTTAACCGGCATTACTCATATCCCTTGTAAAGGACAGACAACAGGCGTAATTGATATTACTGTAGCCGGTGGTACAGCGGCATATTATTATATTTGGAGTAATGGAACAACAACCGAAGATCAAGCTCTGATGGCGGCTGGTTTGTATTCGGTAACCGTAGTGGATGGCAACAACTGCATGGTTACAGGGAGTTATGCCATAACTGAAATTACAGCTCTGAAGATTGACACCTTGCAAATCTCAGAACTCCTTTGTTATGGTGATACAACAGGAATTACGCACGTAGTTGTTTCAGGCGGAACTGCACCCTATCATTATTTATGGAGTAATGGAGATACCACCCAGATTATTACAGGTCTTGGTGCAGGGATTTACAGCATCACAGTCACAGATATGAATTTATGTTCGAATGATAGTTCATTTAATCTCAGCGAACCTTCACAAATTATAATTTCCGGTTCACTTATCAGTCATGTTTTATGCCATGGCGGAAACACCGGCGCTGCTGATATCGCAGTAAGCGGAGGAAATGCTCCGTATTCCTTTTTATGGAGCATCAGTGATACAACCGAAGATATTTCATCTTTGCCTGCGGATACTTTTATGGTAACCATTACCGATGCAGTATTATGTCGCACTACCGGCAGCATTATTATTACAGAGCCAACGGCTTTAAGTATTGATGCAGCATTGTCGCATATCAGTTTAGGCGGTGGCAGCACCGGAGCTATTAATATCACTGTAAGCGGTGGTACAGCCGGCTATTCATTTATCTGGAGCAACCTGGCTACTACCGAAGATTTAGATACCCTTGTAGCCGGTAATTATTTTGTTACTATAAGTGATGCAAATAATTGTGAACTAACGGATGCTTTTTATATTACCGATCCTGCATCAGTAATAGTTGCCGATACGATTACTCATGTATTATGCAATGGATCAATCACTGGTGCCATTGATTTGACAGTAAGCGGTGGCAGTTCACCCTATACCTTTGCATGGAGCAGTGGTGCTACGGATGAAGATATTTTGAATCTTTCAGCAGGATCTTATACAGTAACCGTTGCAGATGCTGTGCTGAAAACATTTATTGGAATATATATGGTCACTCAGCCAGATACGATCAGTGTGTTGGCGAACAGCATCCCAGTTACTTGTCCGGGTGGTAACAATGGAGCTATTGATATCACCGTTAGCGGTGGCCTGCCTGGCTATGATTTCCTGTGGTCCAACGGAATAACTAATGAAGATATTTCAGGCCTTGCAGCCGGCAATGCATCTATTACTGTAACCGACACACTTGGATGTATCCTGATTAATACGATTGTTGTTACAGAGCCCTCCGTTCTGGGTGTTGATTCATTAACGGTTGTTGATGCCTCTACAGGGACATCAACCGATGGCAGTATCAAAATCAAAGCTCAGGGCGGCACTACGCCATACCGGTATGTTCTCGTTATTGATACCAGCTATACCGGTCTGTTCGACACGCTGGCGAAAGGCAATTATACTATTCGTATCCTCGATACCAATGGTTGCACTTTTGACACTACTATTACTATTAACAGCAACATTGAAGAGCTTGCAGTACCTTCGCGGTCTGTTGTTTTGTATCCAAATCCGTCACAAGGTATGATCACGTTACATATCACCGGTCCGGTGGCTGAGCAGATACAAATTGTTATTACAAACAGTAAGGGGCAGAACGTGTATTCCAGAAAAGTGGGCATCTTGTCTGTTCATACAGAAACGATAGATTTATCAGGAAATCCGGCAGGTATATATCTGGTTGAAATAAGAGGTGTACACTTCCGTAAGCTGGAGTCAGTGATTATTGAATAATGTGGATTATCGCTGTGCGAGCAGGTATCTGATCACCACTGAGGCGCACATGCAGCCGAAAACAGGCGGCATATAAGAGATTGTGCCTACGGTAGTACGCTTGTTTGTTTCACCGGTTATTTCGCGTACCACAGTTTTTGAGACACGCTCGGGAGAAAACACTACATCGAATCCATCGTAAATTTTCATTCTGTGCAGATGCTTGCGGATATAAAATGCCAGCCGGCAGTTGTACGATTGGGAAATATCACATACCATAACTTTGGCCGGATCGAATTTACCGCCTGCACCCATTGAACTGATTAACCGGTGTCCTTTGGTTACTGAATGATAAATGAAGAACAGTTTGGGTGATAAGGTGTCAATGGCATCAATGACATAATCGTATTTTTGTTCAAGGATATCTATCATTTTCTGGTCGCGGATAAATTCGTTGATCACATAAAGCCGTATCTCCGGATTAATATCCTTCAGGCGCGCACTCATGACATCTGTTTTGGACATTTTATCGGTTGATTGCAGGGCAATGATCTGCCGGTTGCGATTGGTTTCATTCACCGTATCACCATCAATAATGGTGAGTGTTCCTATTCCGGCGCGGGCAAGTTGTTCGGCTGCATATCCGCCTACGCCACCCAGGCCGGCCACCAAAACATGCGCCTGCATCAGCCGCTTCAGTCCTTCTGTCCCTATCAGCAGTTCGGTACGGTCAAGCCAGTGTGGTATCGCAGATGTCATTCCGAAAAAAACTATTCGGTTGCTTGCTTTTCTGATAGCTGGCCAATACGCTTAACTGTTTCGTCTTTGCCGAGCAGAAAAATGATAGTGTTCAGATGAGCGCCGGTATTTGTTCCCACAAGGGCAAGCCGCAACAGGTTCATTATTTGTCCTGTATTGAGTTGGCAGGAAGAAATAAAGTTTTTAAGCTGATTATCAATTTCAGTTTCGGTGAATGGATTGATAGTTTGGATAAGTTTCTGAACAGATTCAAGAATGTCTGCACTCCCGGGATTCCAGAATTTGGCCATTATTTTTGCATCATAATCATCCGGGGCAATAAAAAAGTATTTCGATTGTTGCCAGAGATCAGAAGCGAATACAGCACGTTCTTTAATCGCATTAATAATTGTAATGATATGCTGCCTGTCAGTAGCTATACCTTTTGATTTTAATTCAGGAATAAAGATATTAGCCAGTTCATCATTGCTTTTTTGTCGGAGATATTGCTGGTTAAACCATTTTGCTTTTTCGGGGTCGAAACGCGCCCCTGCCTTGCCGATTTGTTCGATAGAGAAAAGCTGAATCAGTTGATCAAGAGAGAATATCTCCTGTTCGGTGCCGGGGTTCCATCCGAGCAATGAAAGGATATTAATGACTGCATCGGGGAAATAGCCCGTTTCGCGGTATCCTGATGATATTTCGCCTGATTGCGGATCGGTCCATTGCAGCGGGAATACCGGAAATCCCATTTTATCCCCGTCGCGCTTGCTCAGTTTTCCCTGGCCGCCGGGCTTTAAAATCAATGGCAGATGAGCGAACAAAGGCATACGGCTGCTCCATCCCAATCCTTCATACAAGAGGATGTGCAGTGGCGTTGACGACAGCCATTCTTCGCCACGTATCACATGACTTATGTTCATCAGGTAATCGTCAACCACATTGGCTAAATGATAGGTTGGCATACCGTCCGATTTGAATAATACTTTATCATCGAGCTGATTGGTATTAAACAGAACTTCGCCGCGTACCAGGTCATTGAACTTTACTTCGTGTGACTCGGGCATCTTAAACCGGATTACATAATGTTCGCCCGAACTGATGCGCCGGTTAACCTCTTGTGAAGATAGATTAAGCGCATTATCCAGTGATAACCGGGTGTGCATGTCATAGCTAAAAACTTTTTTTTCCTGCTCGTATGATTTGCGGAGTTGTTCTAATTTTTCAGGAGCATCAAAAGCATAATATGCATGACCGCTTTGCACCAGATGGAGAGCATAATCGCGGTAAATGGCTTTGCGTTCCGACTGGCGGTATGGTTTACAGGGCCCTTCAATGCCCGGACCTTCGTCATAGTTTAACCCCAGCCAGAGAAGCGAATCAATGATATATTGCTCGGCGCCGGGCACATAGCGCGTTTGGTCGGTATCTTCAATTCGCAGAATAAATGTACCGTTTTTTTTCCGGGCAAAAAGATAATTGAACAGGGCAGTTCTCACACCTCCGATATGCAAGGGGCCGGTTGGACTTGGCGCAAACCGGACACGTACAGGATTACTCATTTTTTTTCTGTAAAGATAAAAGAAAAACTAGTTTTGCACTAACGTACGCTGTGACTTGTTTATGCCGAACAGCCAAATCAGCCAGAGGGAGAAAATAATCAGTTTAACAAAGTATTTATGCAGGAAGGGCTTGATCATTTCTACACCATGATGATTTGCCATTGCAAGCAATGAGATACGTAATACATTTGAGAGGTTGATCAGTAATAGTCCAGCGATGATGAAGAAGATTTTTTTTGAGGGATTACCGGGATAGATCAGGATAAAAGCAGCGAAAACATACATTGAACGCCATCCGAAACACAATGGAGCCATATAAATAGGTGTACTGTTAATTATGCCTATGATCTCATGGGTGCGTATGGTTTCATATCCAATCGTTTTAAGTAAAATATCCGATGAGCGAATGAGAAAGCTGCGTATAAGGATGTTTGCTGCTGATGCAAATCTTGTAAATAAAGGGAAGTAGTAAACCGAGAGCGTGAACGAATAATAAAACACAACCATCAATACGGCATACACTAGAAAGCGGTTAAGAGGACTAAGCTGCTGAACGAAGCGGAAAAAACGACCGGAAATCATTTATTTTTTTTATGCCATCCCAGTTTGTATGCTATGAGTCCGCCTGCTGCTGCAATAAGCAATCCGACACCACCGTCAACGGGGCCCGGCTCGCCTGGCTGAGCCATCACAACAATGGCCGAAGCGAGAATATAAGCCGTCAGGAATAATTTTTTCATATTAAATGTTTCTTCAAAATTACGAAAATTATTCCACAATTATTCTGCGGCTGACCGATTTTGTTCCGGTGGTTACCCTTACCAGATAACATCCGGCCGGAAGCCCGAGTACCTGTGATGAATATGAGTTGGAGGCATTGAATAAGCGCATGATACGGCCAGACATATCGTAAACGGTAATATCGGCCTGCGATTCATCGGCCAGATTAATATTGAGCGTTTGGTTGTGGTTATAGATCAGTGGCAGCAGGGCGTTATTGTTTATCACTGCGCCATTTGATGTAACCAGATTCAGGCCGAAGTGAAGAATAAAGCGGTCGGGATTATCTGTCGGGCCGGCTGTGAATGAATATGAGCCGACACTTGCCAGATTCGTCATGATTGATGTTTTTGTGTCTTCCAGAATGACTGTTTCGCAAGGGTTGAATTCGAAGCGTGTTACGTCAATCGTATAGGATGATGAAGCAGTTGTTTTTACCGAAAGCGGAACATCTAAATAACCCTGAATATCGGGCAAACTGTTAATAGCATAATTATTGTTTTGGATGTCCCGGGTATAGATCTGCGGAACATCGGTAATAAACATTTTAAGTGCGTCAAAATGGTTATCGAAGGACGAGGATGCAGCATCGTTAAATCGCAGTGCTGTTTCATCGGCATATCCGGTACCGGATATTTTTAATGCCAGCACTTTTTCCTGCGAACCGGTACTTTTGAGACCTTGCCCGGTTTCGGCAGAGAGAGTTCGTGCCGTATCGCTAAAATGCAGGGTTGCGGTGCCGGGAGTATTCATTTTAACGAAGAAAGCAGTAGATGGTTCAATAAATCGTGAACCACCGTTTATACCAATGCCATTACTATATGTCAGGTACATTTTTGTTGAACCGTCATATACATAAGTTGCATTGTTCACCGATGAGGGTAACGAAAAGGCATCCCAGTCAAGATACGAGGCATAGGGGTTGCCAACCAGATTCCATCCCTCATGATCATCTGTTTCAGCGCCATCGGTATAATAAAGCTTAATATTTATGGGGCCTTTGTTAAGTTCGTTTTTGGTGATTAGAGAAACAAGAGTATCTGAACCATAACGCATATCGTAGCCCTTGGCATTAACAAAAGTATTTACAGCCCTGCTCCATGCCATTGTCCAGTTATTGGCGCCATATGGCTCGTGATAATATAAATTACGCCCGGCGTTGAAATAAGAAACAGGGGTATTGGACACAGGACATGAATAGAATGTCCAGGTATTTGCACTAAAAGGAGCGTCAATGACTGTATTTCCAAGGATATTCAGAATGCCGTTATTGATCAATGAGCTTTTACCTGAACTGTTATTGACTAAATGCATATCTCTGTTTACAGTTAGTGACCCACCGGATTCAATAAGTAAACCGGCACCGGGATTGATGGTAATGTTTTTACATTTACGCGCAGAAGTAATGACCGGATTAAATGCAGAGGCATGAATAATCACATTTGTTGAGGTATCGGGTATGGCCGGATAATTCCAATTAGCGCCATTACCCCATTCATTCGAATAGGCCCCTGTCCATTCAAGTGATGAAATATTTATACCTGTAATGGTTACATCATCAATGTTCCATCCTGAGTAGTGTTGTGCTGAATCGCTGGTTGACCGCCACCGGATATAAACTGCTGATTTGCGGTTGGCATAGCTCGAGATATTTATCGAATAATATGTCCAGCCCATATCCTGTACAGTAGTAGGATGTGAAAGCGGTTTCCATGTAACTTTGTCATTGCTGATTTCTAGGTAGGTTTTATCAATATTGCGTTGAAAATTCGCCCACCGCCAAAACGATAGGGTAACGCTTATAAACATCCGGCAGTTGATTTTTGGGGAAACAAGATATTCGTTGGAATTAGAATAATGTGAGGATACACCCTCAATGTACTGCGTAGCGCCCAGTCCCTGGCCATAGACACCGTTTCCGCTCCCATCGCTGTGGTCGGTAACCGGATCGGGATTACCAATAATGCTGTATGTCCCATTGATAAACCGGAATCCGTATCCGCCACTGGGCGAACCGCATTGCCATGAACAGCGGTTATTGGTCCCGCCGTTAATACCGGTGGCGCCTGTTGTCCACCCGGGCTTTGCTCCTGAATCAAAATTGTCACTGAAAATAATCTCCTGACCGTTTAGTTGTACTGCACAGATAATGCAAATCAGAAAGAATAAAATTTTTTGGTAAATCGTACTCATATTTTTTTGCATTTAATACCTAAAAATTAAAGCCAAATTTATAGTATTTTTTTCCTATTTCCTATTATTAAATTTAATTAAAATGTTGATAATTATTAGATTTTAATATGACGATGTTGAATATATGTTAAATTATTGATAATTAATGCAATATATTATGTTATAATCATTGTTTGATTGAACTGTTCGTACATTTAGTTATTTTTGCTTCAAAATGGTAATAAAAAGTGTAAAATGGATAATCCAAGAACAAAGATTAAAGATCTGTTAAATAGCGAGTTGACAAATCGGGACGTTATTGTTAAGGGCTGGGTACGGACCAGACGCGGTAATAATTCCATTGCATTTATAGCCGTCAATGATGGATCGGTTATTCATAATATCCAGATTGTTGTTGAACTGGATAAATTTGAATCAGGGTTAATAAGGCAAATTACAACCGGTGCATGTATTGAGGTAAAGGGTAAATTGGTAAAGTCACCCGGACAGGGGCAATCGGTGGAGGTGCAGGCACAGGCGATAAAACTGTATGGCGGCGCTGATGCAGAAACGTATCCGTTGCAGAAGAAAGGCCATTCATTTGAGTTTTTGCGCGAGATAGCCCATCTCCGGCCACGAACCAATACATTTGGCGCTATATTGCGTATCCGTCATGCTCTGGCTTTTGCCATACATAAATTTTTTAATGATAAGGGTTTTGTTTATTTGCATACACCCATTATTACCGGCTCGGATTGTGAAGGCGCCGGTGCCATGTTTAGGGTTACCACGCTTGATTTGAATAATTTGCCAAAGAACCCGGATGGGACAATAAATTATAATGAGGATTTTTTCGGGAAAGAAGCTGCTCTTACTGTTTCAGGACAGCTTGAAGGTGAATTAGGCGCTCTGGCTCTGGGCGAGATTTATACCTTCGGGCCTACATTCCGCGCCGAAAATTCAAACACACCACGTCATCTCTCCGAGTTCTGGATGATAGAGCCGGAGATGGCTTTCTATGATATTGAGGATAACATGAATCTGGCCGAAGAGTTTATTAAATATCTCATCCGGTATGCGCTTGAGCATTGCAAAGACGATATTGAATTTCTTAACAGTATGGTTGATAAGGAGCTGATTGAGCGATTGAATTTTGTATTGAACAATGATTTTGCACGGGTTGATTATACCGAGGGAATTGAGATACTCATCAAATCGGGTGTTAAGTTTGAGTTTCCGGTAGAGTGGGGGCTTGATTTGCAGGCCGAGCACGAACGTTATCTCGTTGAGAAACATTTTAAAAAGCCGGTAATTCTGATCAATTATCCCAAGCAGATCAAGGCCTTTTATATGAAGCAGAATGATGATGGGAAAACCGTAAGAGCCATGGATGTTTTGTTTCCGCGTATTGGCGAGATTATCGGTGGTTCGCAACGCGAGGATGATATCGAAAAACTGAAACAGCGCATAGATGAGCTGCATATTCCGCAAAAAGATATGTGGTGGTATCTTGATACTCGCCGGTATGGTAATGCACCGCACAGTGGTTTCGGATTAGGTTTCGAACGGTTGATGGTATTTGTTACCGGTATGGCTAATATTCGTGATGTAATCCCTTTTCCGCGTACACCAAAAAGCGCCGAATTTTAAATTTGTATTATGTACAGGCAGGAACTGCGTCAGAAATTGCTGCAAAAGCTAACTCCGCAGCAGATACAGGTTATCAAGTTGCTCGAGATGCCCGTAATGCAACTGGAGCAGAAAATAAAGGCAGAGCTCGAAGAGAATCCTGTCCTTGAAGAGATGGAATCACCGGCTGATGAAGCGCTGAAAATTGAACCATCCGGGCAAGAGCCGCAAATGGATGCAGAAAGCGATGCGGAAAACGGAGATGACGAAAAGCCCGAAAATGAACCAACAGCCAATACTGATGATGAGTTCACGGTTGAAGATTATATTGATGATGAAGATATCCCTTATTATAAGCTCGATGCACAAAATTTCGATCCGAATGCAAAAAACGAAGAAGTACCGTTTTCTGCCTCTGTCAGTTTTACCGAATTTCTCGAGCGTCAGTTGCGTGAACGGTTGCTGAGCGATAAGGAGTTTGAACTGGGACGCTACCTGATCGGTAATCTGGATGATGACGGATACCTGTATCGTGACCTGGATGCTATAGCCAACGACCTGGCTTTTAACGAAGGTATTGAAGCAACGAAGGATGAGCTGTCCAAAGTGCTTTCGGAGATCAAGCAGCTTGATCCGGCCGGAGTGGGCGCTAAGGACCTGCGCGAATGTCTGCTGCTGCAGATCTCGCGTAAAGATCATTCTGAAAAAGTAATAAAACTGGCCGAAACAGTTATCCGGGATATGTTTCCTGAGTTTTCAAAAAAACATTATGCAAAAATCAGTCAGCATCTGCGTCTGAAAGACCATGAACTAAAGGAAGTGCTTGCCGAAATTCTTAAGCTTAATCCACGACCGGGAAGCGCGTTCAATGATCCTGCCACAAAGCTGATGGAGCATATCATCCCCGACTTTATTCTGGAAAACCGTGAAGGTGAACTTTACCTTTCACTCAACTCACGAAATATGCCTGAGCTGAGGATCAGTGATGAATATGCATTGATGGTTGAACAAGCCAATAGCAAAGCACAAAAGAAAGATAAGGAAGCCATTACCTTTATTCGTGAGAAAATGAATAAGGCACGTATGTTTATTGATGCAGTAAAACAACGGCAAGACACCATGATGCGTACCATGAATGCGATTATTGAATTGCAACGGGCATACTTTGTTGACGGAAATGAGCAACGGCTCAAACCCATGATCCTAAAAGATGTTGCTAAGCGTACAGGGTATGATATTTCAACTATCTCGAGAGTAGTCAGCAGTAAATATATTCAGACGCACTTTGGTATTTATCCGCTGAAATATTTTTTCTCCGAGGGTATGCAGAATACCGACGGCACCGAAGTGTCAACACGCGAGATCAAGAGCATACTCAGCGAGTGTATCAGCAACGAAAATAAACAGGATCCGCTTACCGACGAGCAGCTTGTTGAAGTGCTTAAATCAAAGGGTTATACTATTGCACGGCGCACGGTGGCCAAGTATCGCGAACAACTGGGAATTCCGGTGAAACGGCTGCGCATCGAAATACAGTGAGCGTTATCGGTTAATAAAAAGCACGGATAAGAGATAATAAATGCAGAATACTTAATTTTTTGAACTGATGACCTTTAGTTTATCCTCATTTATGATTTCGATAGATTTGCCTGAAAGTTTAATGATGCCGTCTTTACGGAATTCGGAGAGGGTACGGATAATATTTTCGGCAGTCATTCCAAAGAAATCAGCAATTTCTTTTCGCGAGATGGGAAGTTCGAACGATTTGGCTTTATATACCTCATTGGAGAAGAACAGTAAAAAATAGGCAACGCGGCCATAGAGCCGGCGCTGGCGGATTTCGAGCGTAGTCAGTATGATTTTGTCGGATGCCCTACTCATCTTTTCCATTAACGACAATGCAAAACCGCCATTCTTCTGGGCATATTCTTTAACCTTGATAAAATCGAGATTACAGGTAACACTGTCTTCAAGAGCTGATACGGAGTAGTTATATTTTTTTTCTGAAAATATACTCAGTAAACTGACAAAATCGAGAGGCCTGGCAAAGCAAATTATTTCTTCGGCATATAAACCCTTGCGGTATAATTTTACTAATCCGCTTTTCAGATAAATAAATTCTTTGATATCTGTTCCTTCGTTAATTATAATTTCGCCTTTCTTGAAACTTCTTTCATATTTCATGTTGCATACTTCCTGCAATACGTTATCAGTAACATTACCCGAGAAAAGCTCCTTAAGGTCGCATTGGTCACAATTGCATGTTGGATTATTCTTGAACATTTGGTTTTATTTTAAACACAAATATAATCATTTTTAGTGATTTTAAAGCGATATTTATTCGCTGTTTTTTTATACCTTTAGCGATAAATTAATAAACGTATGAAGCGATATGTGCTGTTTTTCTTTTTGTATGCAATGATGCTTTTTAGCTTTGCGCAACGGACAGTTATGATTAATGATAATTTTGTAAACCGTTCAAAATTTATGATCTTTCCCTGATACCCGGTATTGGTACGGGCTTCGAATTAGTGAATAAAAGCGATAATGACGGATTGATTTTTTCGTCTATCCATTTGACCTCTGCAGCTATTGGCCAGTGCAGTTACAATGGCGCTTATTCGGCGCATTCGTGTATTGATTATGAGTTTACCGAATTTGACCGTTCATCGGGCGACACGTTAATTATTGAGTTTGATGCTATCTGGGAATCAGCAACAACCAATGGTGACGGCGGCAGGGCCGATGTGTTTCTTTTACATGAATACAAATCCGGAGGGCCACAGATAGCCGATTATAGTGACAGTACACAAAATCATTACGGCCGGCCGGGTTATAATCTTCGCATTTTCAATGGCAGTAAAGCCGGAGGAATGGTGATTGGCGGTGGGCAGGATTCACTGGGTAAGTTGCTTTTTTATAATGCATCAGGCGTGTGGACACCCGGATTTCTCGCAGCCAAACCGGCCGATTATATTGATGAGTGGAGATTCCCTGTTGATGCCAATGATATGTATCCTAATGTTCTTTCGCGATGGAGAGGGGTGTTTCCCACTATACCAATCTATTCGATTACTACCTGGAAGCATTATACCTGGATGATGACAAATGACCGGTTACATTTCTTTTGGCGAAATTCTAAAGATACGGTTAATCAGAAACTGATGACTTTAATTACTCCATTAACGCGCTATCAGGTAGATACGGTGATTGAGGTTTATGGTAGCTTTATTGACAGTTTATTCGGTTTGTATCATTATTATGATAAAGTGAGCGCCCTTCGTTTCTATTGGCGCGGCGCCGAAGATTTCTGGCTGGCTAATGTCAAGATTACCAAAGCCGCAATGGTTACTGCTGTTGAGGGATTCGGGAGAAGTATCGAAAAACGCTCTGTTCAGTTCTTCCCTAATCCTTCATCCGGCCGGTTGTCTGTTCAATTTTACGAAGAGAATGCTTTGATTGAAATAGTTGATATTACAGGGAGAAGAGTTTTTTATCAGATGGTTAAATCAAAGGGCTCGGTTGATTTGAACGGGCTGGCCCCGGGATGCTATGTCTGCTGTGTTACAGCAGACGGGATAACACAGAGAGAACGATTGGTTATCAGGAAATAAAAAAGGGTAAGCTACTTACATCGCGCCGCTACAACCACCTACCCTTGCTTCCTTCCGGACCTGGGGGGGTTCAGCAGGAGCTGACCGTATAAGACTTACCCCGTGATGCAAAGGTATTTAATTACGGCTGATAAAAAAAATTTTTTGCTTTTGCCGGAACGGAACAAAACTTGCTGATTTGGGTTAAAACAGGTATCTTTGCACTTTTACTTCAGTCAATATGGACGATAAACCTGTTAATTCGCTTCACCGGTATGCAATGACGTATGGCGCTTACGCTGCGATTGCTCTTTGCGCAATATCATTCACACTATATCTGATGGACGCTTTTTTCTCGAACCGGTTTGTCATTTTAAATTATATTGTAATCAGCATTTTTATTTATACCGGAATATCCCGGTTTCGCGATCAGTATTCTAATGGTATTATAAGCTACAGCCGGGCTTTGGGCGTGGGTACGTATATCATTTTCTGGGCTTCAGTGATTGTTGGCTTTTATTCATATCTGATGTACCGCTTTGTTGATCCATCTTTGTTTACTCAGTTCCTCGATAATCTTTCCGAAGCGTTAAAGAATTCCAAAATGCCCGAAGAACAGGTTAATATCACTATAAATTTTTATCATATGGCTCTTTCGCCTGCTATCATGGGTTTATCACAGCTTTTTGGTGTGACTTTTATGGGTTTTATTTTTTCATTGTTTATTGCCTTGGCAGTGCGGCGAAAGGCAATACAGCAACCGACCGATACAAATATGTTTTGATTTATGGATGTATCCGTTGTCATACCTTTGTTTAACGAAGAACAATCTCTGCCCGAATTAGCAGCATGGATAAGCAGAGTGGCAGGGCAGGAAAAATTTTCGTACGAAATTATTTTTGTTGATGATGGCAGTAGCGACGGTTCATGGTTAGTCGTTGAACAGTTGGCTAAAGCAAATCCTTTTATCAGGGCAATACGTTTCCGGCAGAATTATGGTAAATCGGCTGCTCTGCATTGTGGATTTGAAGCGGCAAGAGGTGAGGTTGTGATTACTCTTGATGCTGATCTGCAGGATAGCCCGGATGAAATCCCTGCACTGTATAGAATGATCAGAGAGGAGGGCTTTGATCTTGTGTCGGGTTGGAAGAAAAAACGCTATGATCCGCTAACAAAAACCATTCCTACTAAACTGTATAATTCGGCTATACGCTGGATGACCGGCATAAAACTGCACGATTCAAACTGCGGCATTAAGGCCTACAAAAAAGATGTAATCAAAACCATCGAAGTGTATGGCGAGATGCATCGTTATATTCCTGTAATGGCTAAGCGCGCTGGTTTTAATAAGATCGGTGAAAAGGTTGTTGTGCATCAGAAACGTAAATACGGAAAGACAAAGTTTGGCCTCGAACGCTTTACTAACGGCTTGCTCGATTTGTTATCCATCATGTTTATTTCAAAATTTGGCAAACGTCCCATGCACCTATTTGGCACTGCCGGTATTTTTGTGTTTATGCTTGGATTTGCTGCCGCCGGCTATCTTGGCGCGCAAAAAATCTATTACCTCCAGCATCAGATTAAAGCGCGGTTGCTCACCGACAGTCCGTATTTTTATTTTGCCATTATGGCGATGATCATCGGCACACAACTTTTTCTGGCCGGGTTTCTGGGTGAACTCATCTCACGTAACTCATCTGAACGGAATCATTATAAAATAGCTAAAACCATCGGTTAGCACCGATTTTAATAAATAAACATGAAGTATCATTTAGTAACCGGCGGCTGTGGATTTGTTGGTCGCAATATGGTTAAACGTTTGCTTAGTACTACTTCCGACTGTATCGTTATGGTGGACGACCTGTCCATTGGAATTCATCCTTCGGAATGGTTGGCAGATAATTGTTGTGAGAAAACGAATGGAATGGAAATTTTCGGAAAAGATAAACGGTTGTTTTTTTTGCATACCGATTTTCGTAATCTATTGTTTAATTTCCGCAGTCGTCCTGATTATCTTCAGGAGCAATATAAACTATCATTTAACCGATTCAGTGATGTGTTTCATTTTGCAGCCATTGTAGGTGGCCGCGCCAAGATTGACGGCAATCCCATGCAGGTGGCGCTCGATTTGTCTATTGATGCGGAATTTTTTTACTGGGCATGCCAGCATCAACCCGAGCGAGTGCTGTATCCCAGTTCCAGCGCTGCCTATCCGGTGAGCTTGCAGGCCGTCAATGGAGCAGTTGCGCTCTCTGAGAGTGATATTGATTTTAAAGCGAATTTGGGCACGCCGGATATGACTTATGGATGGTCGAAACTTACCGGTGAATACCTGGCGTTGATCGCGGCCAAGCATTATGGATTACGGATAAGTTGTATTCGTCCGTTCTCCGGATATGGCGAAGATCAGGACCTTTCATACCCTGTGCCGGCTATTGCAGCAAGGGCTGCACGAAAAGAGAATCCTTTCGAGGTTTGGGGATCCGGAAAGCAAGGACGGGACTTTGTGCATATTGATGATATTATTGATTTTATTTTTTTACTGATGGATCGCGTCAGTGACGGATCGGCATATAATATCGGCTCAGGTAAACTGACGTCTTTTTTGGATTTGATCCGTCTTTTTAGCACATTCGCCGGATACAAGCCGGAAATAATGCCCTTACTTGATAAGCCGGTAGGTGTTCACTCTCGTTATGCAAATATGGATGTGGTAAACAAATATTTTGGATGGAAACCAAAGATATCCCTTGAAGAAGGAATGAAACGAGTATATGATGCAGCATGTAAAAAATTGAATAAGTAAGTATGAGACGCATTGTTTGTTTTGGCCCGGGACCTGTATTTAAAGGAGGTATTGCGAATTACAATACTTCATTGGCTAAAGCTATGGATGCCCTTGATGATACCGAAGTATATATTGTTTCATGGACTAATCAATATCCTGCTATTATTCCACGCGATTTTATTGATCGTAAAAGCAAGGAAGACCTGATGGAAGGCACAAAAATTAAAGTGATTTATTCCTGCAATTACAACAATCCGCGCACCTGGCATAAGACCTACAAGATTATCCGCGGATTAAAACCCGACATAGTTATTTTTCAGTGGGCTATCGCGATACAAGGGATACCAATGGGATATATTGCAAAGAAACTGAAAAAACGGACTAAGGCAGAAGTTATTTTCGACTTGCATTTTGTGATTCAGAAAGAAGGTAGTTCGCTGGATAATTGGATGACCAGAAAAGGCATCAGGTATGCTCATACCTATATTGTTCATTCGTATAAAACAGCCGAAGAATTACAATATATTTTTCCGGAAAAACGGTTTTATATTGTTTATAAAGGCCGATGTGACGACAATAAGTACAAAACAGTAATCAAGCTGTTTCATCCTGTTTATAATATGTTCAGGCCTGATTTATCATTTGACCGCGAGACGCACAGGCAGGAACTGAATCTCCGGAAACATGTCTTTTTGTTTTTCGGCTTTATCCGGAAGTATAAGGGTCTCCATAACTGCATCAAGGCCTTTGCCCGTTTGGTTGAAGTGCGAAAAGATGTTTCACTCTTGATTGCCGGTGAATCATTCTGGCAAACACTCGACAGCCGTAAGTTATCAACACGTATTAAGCAGACCTTGTTTGGTATGGTTAAGTCGCTTTTTTTACGGAAAAAAGATAACGAAGAAAATTACCGGCCGCTGGAACTGATCAAGCGATATCATCTTGAGCCCTATACTACCGTAGTAAATGATTTTATACCGAACGAAGATGTTCATCGTTATTTTGAAGTTAGTGATGCTATACTGTTATTTTATTCAACAGCTACACCATCGGGTGTCGAATCTATTGCCTATAACTTTAAATTGCCGATATTGGCCACTGCTGTCGGTCATTTTCCTGAAACTGTAAAAAACGGATATAACGGTTACCTGGCAACACCCGAAAATATCGAATCAATGACCGATGCTATGTTGCAAGCGATTGAAAATCCCATACCCCGTGAGCATATTGCAGAAACATCTAAAAACATGTCGTGGGAAAATTATGCCCGCGCTATTCTCGATACCTCAAAACATGTTCCCTTAAATTAATCTGGATAAACCATGCAAATGAAAAAGTTGTTTATTTTATTACGCGCCCGGATTTTGGAAGGAATTAACCGATTCAGTATATTTTTTATCATTCTGTTTTGTTATAGTATTTTTTTATCAGGGCAGGAAGTAAAAAAGAAATTTGAGGTGGCTGTAACAAGGATTCTGTTTGTATTTGATGCCTCATACAGTATGGAGGCATTCTGGGGAACCGAAAAGCGTATCACCATTGCCCGGAATACTCTGATAGCGATGATTGACAGCTTGGAGAAAGTGGAAAATATTGAAATGGCTCTGCGTGTTTATGGTCATCAGAGCCCGGTTCCTCCACAGGATTGCAATGATACTAAACTCGAGGTTCCTTTCGGAAAAAATAATGCGCCGGCTATCCGGCAAAAACTTCGTTTTTTGAATCCAAAAGGCACAACACCCATTGCGAACACATTGAAATATGTTGCATCCGATTTTGCCAAACCATGCGATAACTGCCGGAATGTGGTAATTCTGATAACCGATGGATTGGAAGAATGTAAGGGCGACCCGTGTGAGGTTTCACAAGAATTGCAGAAGCGGGGGATTATTCTTAAACCTTTTATTATTGGCATTGGAATTGATGAAAATTTCAGCCGCTCTTTTGAATGTGTCGGCCGTTTTTATAATGCTATGAATAACGAACAATTCAACGAGGTTCTCCATGTTGTAATTACACAGGCATTAAATTCAACAACCGCTCAGGTCAATCTTCTTGATACTTACGGACGACCTACTGAAACAGATGTGAATATGACTTTCTTTGATAACTTTTCGGGAAACATCATGCATAATTATATCCATACCTTGAATTACAACGGTTATCCTGACACAATAGTGCTTGATCCGCTGGTTCGCTACCGGTTGCGGGTTAATACAATTCCGCCGGTGGAAGTTGATGATATAAGGGTTGAAAGTGGTAAACATACGCTTATTGCCGCTAAAACGCCACAGGGTATGCTGATTGCTAAAACAACTGCAGGAAACCAGTACCGTGGAATAAAGTTTGCTGTCCGTCAGTCGGGCAAAAGTGAAACATTGAATTTTCAGGAATTGAACCAGGTCGAACGTTATCTTACCGGTAAATATGATATTGAAATTCCGGTATTGCCTCCTTTGATATTGAAAGATGTTGAAATCCGGCAGAGCCATACTACAACTATTGAGATTCCATTACCGGGAATTGTTAATATTCTTACTGCATCGCCTGGCGTGGGCAGTATTTATGTGAAAGATGGCTCTGCACTGAAGTGGGTTTATAATACGAACCCTGATGCTACTTCCGAATCAGTAACTTTATTGCCCGGAAATTATGTCCTTGTATTCAGACCTAAAAATGCGAGGCAAACATTTTATTCGGTATCTAAACCCTTTACCATCCGGTCGGGATCTGCAGAATCAATTAAACTTAATTAGATAGAAAAATTATGGCTCTGATGAATGATGCCGACCTGTTAAAAATTTACAGGGATGGTAATAAAAATTATGCATTTAACCTTATTGTTGAGAAGTATAAAACTCAACTTTATTGGCAAATTCGTCGTATGGTTATCAGTCATGATGATGCCGATGATGTTCTGCAAAATTCATTGATTAAGGTGTGGGAATCACTGGATACTTTCAGGGAAGAATCAAAATTGTTTACCTGGCTTTACAGGATTGTTACCAATGAATCATTGACTTTTTTAAAAAAGAAACGGAATAAATATATTATTCCTTTGGTAAATGTTGAACGACAATTAGTTAATAATTTACGCACCGATGAATATTTTACAGGTGATGAAATAGAAAGAAAACTTCAGAAAGCTATTCTGCAATTACCTGAGAAACAAAGAATTGTATTTAATATGCGCTATTATGATGAGATTAGTTACGAGGAGATGTCGGAGATTTTAAATACTTCAGAGGGAGCGCTTAAAGCATCCTTTCATCATGCTCTTAAAAAAATAGAAAAATATTTGTCGGGTGATTAAACCTTTGTAGTTTACGTTTGTCAAACCACTACATAAAAATAATATGGACGAAATTAAAAATATAGCCCCAAAACTTTTGGAACATGATAAAAAGAATTGTTTCGTAACACCGGATGGTTATTTTGATTCATTATTGCCGCGTGTTCAGGAAATGATAGCGAAGAGAGAAGTAAATCGTTTAGAGCAGAGTTTTTTTGTTCGTTACAGGGCAGTTCTTCTTTATAGCTTAACCTTTTTAATCATCCTTGCAGCAGCATTAACCATTTTTATCAGAACGCCGCATCATTCACAAACCGCATTGCAGACAGACAGTTCTTCATTTGAATATTCCGATTTCGAACTTGATGAGCAGACCGTATATGCCGCGTATTCAGATTTTGCAAGCGATACATGTCATGGACTCTCTGATACTATTTGCAGGTATAACCGGGAAGTTATTGATTATCTGGTTTACGAGGATATTGATGATGAGATAATATTTGATAATGAGAATTTATAAACTTCTAAATAGCTGAAATATGAGAACAATAACGACAACAATGATACTGGCAGGTATGCTGTTAGCTCTTGTCAGTTTAAATGCACAACCGGGTCCGCGTAAAATGCAGGCGCATCCAAATATGGGCGCGCTTGAAGCTCAGCGGGTGGGTTTTTTAACAACGCGTTTGGGATTGACAACTGCAGAAGCCGAAAAATTCTGGCCGGTGTATAATGAATTCCGCAAAGAGAAAAATATTATCCGCATACAGATGCGTTCCCTGATGATGGATGGTGCAAATAAAGCCGAGCAGCTTAGTGATGCCGAATTAAAAAAGATGGCTGAAACATACATTGAATTAGAAAAGAAAGATGCAGCATTGATTGAAACATTTTATCCTAAGTTTTTAGCAGTGTTGCCAATTAGTAAAGTGGTTAAACTTTATGGAGCCGAACAGGCATTCAAGAAAGAGCTGATGGATCAGATGCGTAATAAATAATATATTTTTTGTTTCCATATCCTCATGCCCCGCTCTTTGCAGCGGGGTTTTTTGTTGTGTAGCGTTAAGAAAACGTATACTATTTCTAGCTTTTCTAATAAGGGTTAAACCAAAAAAAATAAGGAATTTATTCAGATTCTCATGCTTTGTTTTATCCCGAGTTCAGGTATTTTTTAAAGCTATGCGCATATCTTATTTTTATTTGATTTTCAGCTATGTAGTCAATCCTTAATAAGATTTTAAGTTGTTGATAATGAACATATTATGTTAATAACTTTTTACGATTAACACGTTAAAATCTGCAAGAAAAGCCGAATTTTGTTAAAAAAACTTGCAGAA